>JFBN01011870.1_pt1 | contig 25137 bp, 32 predicted proteins | sample 768741 | NCBI WGS metagenome assembly JFBN01 (sample SAMN01983846, study PRJNA193217) | chicken gut metagenome | biome: terrestrial biome; isolation source: ceca of Broiler chicken | host: Gallus gallus | place: United Kingdom: England | collected 2010-09-07
TGTAAAATTGATATTAGTTTATAAACCTGCCGTATTATGGGGGGGGGGGGGGGGCGAAACTACCCCTTAACGAATCTCTCCCGTATTCTTTTCTTTTTTGGAGTTTCAAAAAATGAATTTTGAAGCTCAAGCGAGAATAAACGAAAAAATCAAACGCGAATTTGGCGATGTTTTAGTTCATTTGGAAGACAAAGAAACAATAGAACTTATGCTAAATTCAGACGGCAAACTTTGGCTTGAAAAACTGGGTCAAGATATGATATGTCTTGGCGAATTTTCAGAAGCCAAAGCAAAATCTATCATTACCGCAGTTTCTACTCTTCTTGATACAACCACAAATGCAGACAATCCTATTTTAGAATGTGAATTACCGCTTGACGGATCAAGATTTGAAGCTTTATTACCTCCCATTGTTGCAAAACCGACTTTCACAATCAGAAAGAAAGCCGTTAAAATCTTTACTCTTGATGATTATGTAGATTCTAATATTCTTACACCAAAACAAAAAGAAGTTTTAATCAATGCTATTACAGAACGCCAAAATATTTTAGTTGTTGGTGGAACTGGTAGCGGTAAAACCACTTTTTCAAACGCAATTATCGACGGCATTTCTAAAATCACACCCGAGCATAGAATAGTAATCATTGAAGATACAGCAGAGCTTCAATGTGCGAGTAAAAATAAAGTGATTTTAAGAGCAACGGATAAAGTAGATATGCTTAGACTTTTAAAAGCCACAATGCGACTTCGTCCCGATAGAATTATAGTGGGCGAAACAAGAGGCAAAGAAGCTTTAGATTTATTAAAAGCTTGGAATACAGGACACCCTGGCGGAATAGCCACAATACACGCTAATTCTGCAAATGGCGGACTTACGAGAATGGAGCAATTAATTTCTGAAGCAACAACTGCAAAAATGAGTAAATTAATTGCTGAAGCTGTAAATTTAATTGTTTTTATCTCAAAAACTAAGGAGGGAAGAAAAATAAAAGAAATCATAAAAGTAATTGATTTTGAAAATAATAAATACATTACACAAACAATTTAAGGAGTTTAAATGCAAAGATTTTTATTTTTATTTTTGGTGCTAGGCTTAGGATATGCTTTAGCCTCAACGACTGGAGCAGGTTTGCCCTGGGAAGATCCACTAGAAACAATCAAAGCGAGTTTAAGTGGTCCCGTGGCTGGTGTTGTTTCTATTTTAGCCATAATTGGAGCTGGAGCTGGTTTAATTTGGGGCGGAGAATTAGGCGGTTTTATCAAAACTCTTATTTATATAGTGCTCGTTATTGCCATAGTTGTTGGTGCAGGTAATTTTATGGGAATTTTTAATACTAGCGGAGCGTTAATTTAATGGAAGAATTACAAAAAATAGATATTTATAGTGCCTTAAATAAGCCCAATTTAATATTTGGTGCAGATAGAGAATTAATGCTGATAACTGGATTAATTTCATTTGCACTTATTTTTACAGGTGCAACGCTTATTACAAGCGTTATAGGTATTGCATTATTTTTTGTTTGCGGTTTGCTTTTAAGATTAATGGCAAAAAGCGATCCGCTAATGCGTCAAATTTTTATACGCCAAAATAAATATAAAAAGTTTTATTATCCACAAAGCACACCATTTTCAAAGGATTAAAATGTTAGCACTTAAAGAGTTTAGAAATAAAGCAAAAGCATTTCCCGATATTTTAAATTATGCAAGTTTTATCGATGAAGGTATTTTGCTTAATAAAGACGGGAGTTTAACGGCTGGTTTTTATTATCGGGCTGGAGATATTAGCTCCATGACAATAAATGAAAGAAATACTTTAAGTGCTAGGATTAATAGCGTTTTAAAAACTCTAGGCAATGGCTGGGCGGTGCATATTGATTGCTCCAGGATAAAAACAGAAAATTACATTGACGGCGATACTTTTTATCAAAGTAATATCGCACAAATTCTTGAAAATGAAAGAAAACATTATTTTGACAATGTAGAACATTTTGAAAATCTTTTTACAATGATTTTCACTTATTTACCACCACACAAAAATATAAGCAAAATTACCGATTTGATGATAATTGATGAAACAAAAAATAAAAATCAAAGCAATAAAATATTAGAGTATTTTAAAAACATTCTTCAAAAATTAGAAGATAGCTTAAGCAATTATATAAAAATTGAAAGAATGCTACCAAGAACAGCTATTGACGAATATAATAATGAATATATTTTAGATGATATGCTTGAATATATTAATTTTTGTATTTGTGGCGAAAGACAAAAAATAATATTGCCAAATGCTCCTATGTTTCTTGATTGTTTATTAGGTGGAAGACATTTTGAAACGGGAATGTATCCACGAATTGATAATCAACACATAGGAATTATTGCGATTGAAGGCTTTCCAAGTGAAAGTTATCCAAATATTTTAAATGCACTCACAGAGCTTAATTTTGATTATAGATTTAATACTAGATTTATCTTTTTAGATGATTTTGACGCCCAAAATTCACTTAATAAATATCGTAAAAAATGGCAACAAAAAACAAAAGGTTGGGTAGATCAATTACTAGATCGTCCCGCAAGAAGATTAGATAATCATGCCGTGCTAATGGTGCAAGAGCTAGATTCAGCATTAGCAGAATCAAAAACCGGCTTATTAGGGTATGGCTATTACACCGCAAATATTGTAGTGTTTGATAGAGATAATGAAAGTTTAGAACACAAATTAAAAGATATAAGAAAAGTTTTAGAAAATTTAGGTTTTTTATCACGCACCGAAACAATTAATTCAGTAGAAGCTTATTTAGGAACTTTACCTGGATTTGTTTATCCGAATTTACGCCGTCCTGTGTTAAATACACTCAATTTAACTCATTTAATTCCTTTGGCGTCTATTTGGGCGGGAGAAAAATACAATCCTAGTGATAAATTTCCTCCAAATTCTCCGCCATTAATGCAAGTTGTTACATCTGGTAATACACCTTTTAGATTAAATCTGCATGTTAGTGATTTGGGACATACTTTAATTTTTGGTCCGACAGGATCGGGAAAATCTACCTTATTAGCAAATATATTTCTCTCTTTTCAAAAATATAAAAATGCTAAAATTTACGCATTTGATAAAGGACAAAGCTTATTAGCTCCTACACTTGCAACGGGTGGAATTCATTATAATATCGCAGGGGATCATTCATCTTTAGCATTTGCTCCTTTAGCAAATATCAAAACAGAAGCCGAGATTGCATGGGCTGAATTTTGGATTGAAACTTGCTTAAAGTTACAAAATGTAAATGTTACACCAAAACATAAAAAATTAATACATGAAGCTTTAATTTCTCACATTAATACAAAATCTACTTCTTTAACCGAATTTGTATCTGCATTACAAGATAACGATTTAAGAGACGCTTTGAGTTATTACACAATCTCGGGAACAGGTGGCTTTTTATTTGATTCTGAAGAAGATAAATTAAGTCTTAGTAATATTACAACTTTTGAAATAGAAGAATTAATGAGTTTAGGAGATCAATATATAGTCCCCGCCTTACTTTATATTTTTAATCGCATAGAAAGAGGATTAGACGGAAGCCCTACATTATTAATTATCGATGAAGCTTGGATTGCTTTAAAACATTCTGCATTTAAAGACAAAATAGTTAATTGGCTTAAAGTTTTAAGAAAGGCAAATGTAGCCGTTGTAATGGCTACACAAAGCTTAAGCGATAGTGCAAAAAGTGGAATTTTAGATGTTTTACAAGAATCTTGCCCTACTAAAATATTTTTACCAAACTCTGACGCATTCAAAAAAGGAACTGAAACGACATTAGCTCCTTATGATTTTTATAAAATATTTGGACTTAATGATGTGCAAATAGGAATTATTGCTAATGCTATTCCTAAAAGGGAATATTATTATACCTCTCCACTTGGAACTAGACTTTTCAATTTAGCACTTGGAAAGACAAATTTAGCTTTTACTGGTATTAGCGACAAAATAGGAGTTAAAAGAGTAAATCAGCTTTACGAAAAACATAAAGAAGAATGGGCTTATAAATGGCTAGAAGAAAAAGAAATTAATTATAAAAGATTTAATAACTCACAAAAGGAACAAATATGAAACATTTTATTTTTGGCGTAAAAAAGATTACATTAGCTTTAGGTGCAACTTTATTAATTAGCAATAATGCTTTTGCTGATGATGTTTTAACAGGCGATACTCGATTGGCGTGTGAAGCTATTTTATGTTTAAGTAGTGGCACACGCCCAGGCGAATGCTCTTCTTCATTGGCAAGGTATTTTTCTATTAAATTTAAAAAACCTTGGGAAACGGTTAATGCAAGAAGGGCTTTTTTAAATTTATGCCCCGTGCAAAATGACGCAAATATAGAAGATTTAGTTTTAAATAATTTAGTTGATGATGTATTGCCTGCGAGCGATCCTAGACAATGCACCCCTGAATATTTAAATACGCAAGTAGAGCAAAGCAACAATACTTATCTTGATGAATTACTAGGCAATAGAAGTTACAGAATAAAAACAACTATGCCTAATTTTTGTTATAGCTTAATCAATCACGAATATACAGACTATAAAACACCAAAATATAAATGCTCGGGAGAATTTTATAGTGCTTTAGAATGGAGATTAAGTGCTAGATTGGAATTAGTAAATTGGCAAGAATATCAAAGTTTAAATGATAGTCAAAGATATGCAATATCTCGAAGTTGTGGTGATAATACCTGCTACACATATTTTAAAAAAACACCATTTTCTAAAATATGCTGGACTTATTAAAAAAGGAGTAAATATGAAAAATTTTATTTTTGGCGTTAATCAAAAAAGTAAAAAGCTATCATTAGCTTTAATATCATCATTAATCATCGGAAATAATGCCTTTGCAGGTGGTATTCCCGTTATTGATTTTAGTGCTATTGCTAATCAAGTAAAAGATTATGCAATGCAACTTCAACAATACGAGCAAATGTATTCTCAATTACAACAACAGCTTTTAATGGTGCAAATGCAAAAACAAAATTTAGAAAGATTATCTAAAGAAGATTGGCAAAGCTTAGGCACAGTGCTTTATCAAGTTAGAGGTGTAATGAATAGAGTAAATGGAATTTCTTATGATATAGGCAATGTATCACGAAAATTTGAAAATACTTACAAAAATTTTGCAGGCTATAGCGATGATCTCACAAACGCCACAAATGAAAGTGAAAGAAATAAAATTTATTCTGATAGATACAAGCAAATTGCAGAAACAAACCAAAATACTTTTAACGGCACATTGCAACAACTTGAACTTCAATATCAAGATTTAGAAAGTGAAGACACGCTTATCGCAAAGCTTAAGCAAAATTCGCAAAATTCTAATGGAAATCTACAAGCAATACAAGCTACTAATGATCTTATCACTTATCAAATAGACGAGATAAGAAAACTAAGATCGGTTATTATGGATCAAAGCAATATGCTTACTAATTATTTAGCGTCGCAAAATAATCAAAGGATAATGCAACAGGCAAAAATAGATAAATTCTTAGAAAATGCTGAAAAATCTGGTAGTTCTTGGGGCAAATCAAACCCAGACGCTCTTAAATGGAAATAAAATGATGTTAAAATATTTTGTTTCTATATTAAATTAAGGAGAAAAACAATGAAACATTTTATTTTTGGTGGTTTATTAAGTTTAGGTGCTTTGGCTTTTTTAGCAGGTTGTGGCGATGAGGCAAAAACAAGCGATTATTATAAAACACACATAGATGAGGCAAAGGCTAGAGTCGCAGAATGTAAAAAAATGGAGAAAATGAATGAAACTCAACAAAGGGATTGTTCTAATGCAAAATGGGCGATTGAAACAAATGGGCTTGAGAATGCGGGTAGTTCTTGGGGTAAATCAAACCCAGACGCTCTTAAGTGGAAATAAACTAGCGATTATCTTTTTAATCTTTCTTGTTCCAAATTTAGCTTTTGGAGCTGAAAATGCTGATGGGATTTTGTCGTTAATTAGAAACGGTATTTTATCTTGGACGCCTCTTATTAAAACCGCTTGTTTATGGGTATTTTGGACTTTAGTTGTTATTGATTTAGTTTGGACTTTTGGTTTAAAAGCCTTAAGCGGTTTTGAATTTGGCGATTTTATAGCCACTCTTATTAAAAAAATAATGTATATAGGTATATTCCTATTTTTATTTAATATTGATCAATGGTTGCAAATTATTTTTAATAGTTTTTCACAATTAGCTACGAGTGTAAATAATGGCATATCAATTACTCCACAAAATATTATAGAGCAGGCATTAAATCTCGTAGGTAAGATTATTCAATCTATGGATTTTTGGAGTCCTGGCGATTCAATATTAAAAGTTGTAGCGGGTGTGATTATTTTAATAGCTTTTGTTTTAATGGCTATTGATTTGCTTATTGTCTATTTAAAATTTTTCTTAATGAATGTAATTGTATTTTTTGCTTTGGCGTTAGGTGGCTTAAGCCATTTCAAACAAATAGGCTTAAATCCCATAATGACGGCTATTAAAGTAGGTGTGGAACTCTTTATGATACAAGGCTTAATGGCTCTCTCAATTACAATGATAGATGTAATAAATAATGAAATAACGCAAAAATCGACAGCCGATGTTATCTTGCAAATTTTAGTAGTAGCCTTAATCTTCTGCATGATTACAAAAATGGTTCCAGGAATTATTGAAGCCGTATTTAATGGTAGTATTGGCGAAAGTGCCGGAGCTTCAGCAGGTTTTAGAGCGGTTGCCACAATGGCAGCAGGAGCTGCGGCAGGTGCAGCCGTTGGAGCGGTTGGGGCTACTCGTGCTATGAATGCAGCTAAAGCCTTACATTTAGCAGAAGGTGGAGCCGGTGGAATGGATTTAGTTAAAGGAGTAGCAAAAAATCTAGCAGGTGCAGGGGGCGAACACTTAAGAGATAATCTTACAAGAGGCAGAATGCCCCACCAAATGGCTAATCGCTTACAAGAAAAGCTTAGAGATATACAAGGAAAAGCTAGTGAAGGCGGTATATCAGCAGGAACACCAAAACAAGAAAACTATCAATCAGGAATAAATCCCGATGTTATGGAATAAAAACAAGGAGTAAGAAAGAATGAATATTTTCAGACAAAAACAAAAGATAGAAAAAAGCGAAATTGACACTTCAAACAATCCTTATCTTAATGCAAAAACCGAATGGCTAGAAAGATACGGCGATTATATTACCCGTGCTAAAAATTGGCAAATCGTAGCAATGGCTAGTTTAGGTATTTGCTTTATCTGTGTTTTATTTTTAGGTTATATAGGCTCACAAAACAAACTTATACCCTATGTTATAGAAGTTGATAAACTAGGAAATACGGCTAAAGTAGGAATGGTGCAAAATATCGACTTAAAAAATCCAAATGTAATAAAATATAGCTTAAATACTTTTATTTATTCTTGGCGTTCTGTTTGGGGAAATGCCGAAACTCAAAGAAAATTTATCTTTGACGCTTACGCTTATATAGAACCAAGATCAAAAGCGTTTAATTATTTAAATTCAGAATTTCAAAAAAATAATCCTTTTGCACGAGCCACAAAAGAAAATGTGCGAGTGAAAATTAAAAGTATCGTTCCTCAAAATATTGACACTTGGCAAGTTGAATGGGAAGAGACAACTACAAATTTAAATGAAGATATTCTTTCCAAAGAAACCTATCGAGGATTAATCCAAATCAAACAAATTATTCCAAATACAGAAGAGCAGATCTTAAAAAATCCTTTGGGTATTTTTATTACTGATCTTAATTTTGCAAAAATTTTATAAGGAGTTGAATATATGAAAAAAATAATATTACTAGGTTCTTTAATTGCAAGTTCTTTAATTGCTAACAATCTAAACGAAAGAGATTTTGCAAATCTCACGCCAAAAGAAAAAAAAGATTTAGCAATAGCCCAAAAATGGATAAACTCAAAAACCACTACTATACAAGGAAACAATGGAGAGGTAATTTTTCTTTTTGGTGAATCAATGCCAAGCATTGTAACCGCACCCTTAAGACTTACCGATATTGCTTTAGAGCCTGGCGAAGTGATTAAAGATGTGCAAATAGGCGATAGCATAAGGTGGGCGGTATCTTTAAGTATAAGTGGAGAAGAGCCTTATTTAATCTCTCATATCATTGTTAAGCCTACGGATAAAAATTTACAAACAACTATGAATATAATGACAAATAAGCGTGTTTATCGCTTAAATTTAATATCCGAAGCTAAGAAATTTATGCCCGCAGTTTCATTTAATTATCCAAACAGCATTATAAAAACTCTTGAAGATTATAAAAACCAAATGAAAGCAAAATCAGAAGCTAAAAATTTCTACAAAACAAAAGATGATGAAATTCCTAGCAATATTGAAAATTTAGACTTTGGTTATAGTATTGAAGGTAACGCACCTTTTAAACCTTTAAGAATCTATAATGACGGCATAAAAACTTATATTCAAATGCCTAAAAATTTAAAATTCTATGAAGCACCCGCACTTATGGTTTTAGATTCTAGCAATGAAAAACAAATCGTAAATTATCGCTTAAAATATGATACTTTTATCGTAGATAGACTTTTTAACAAAGCGATTTTACTTTCAAATGTAGGCTCAAAACAAGAAAAAATCACAATCACAAAGCATTCTAACAAAGCTAATCAAGATATAGTTAATAATGTGCTTTATGATTTATCACTCCAAAATAAAAACAAAAAGGAAAACAAATGAGAATTTTATTTTTGGCGTTAATCGCTTTCTTTATAACCTCTTGTGCTAAAATGAATTCGGATTATTTTAACTCTAGCTTTGCAGTTGAAGAAACAAAAATAAACTACAATAAAATCGCAGACGATTTTTCGCAGTTTATTATTCCACACTATCCACCTAACAAAACTACATTTTTCATTAATGAAGATAAAAGCAATCAAGATTTTTCTAATTATTTCATGAACGCATTAAGAAAAAAAGGTTATGCGATTAGTAACGATAATTCTAAAAAAGATTTAACCTTTTTAAGTTATCAAATTTCACAAATTGACAATGAAAATATAGTTGCAATATTCAACATTAATGAAAGCAAGATCAATGTAATTTATAAAATTATTGATAATAAACTTGTCAAAAACAACACGACAAGCTTTAATTTTACTCCACAAAATTAAAGGCTTTGCCATGCTTGAAATTAATACTTCGCCAAATAAATTTTTACCAAAAAATAATAAAAGACTTTCAAAAGTCCCGATTATAATATTATTTTCTATTGCTGTAATTGTATTATTTAGTATATTTTATGTAGCCGTTTCAAGAAAACAAAATTTAGAAAAACAAGCTACACAGACTACACCAAAAGAACAAATACAAACAACTACAAACCCTAATAATACAAATCTTGATACATACATTAATGATTTAATGCAAAATCAAAAATTACAAGCAAATAATACAAATCCGCTACCTATACCAAACCCTACACAACCGCCTATACAAGAAATAAAGCCTCAACCTATACAAACTAACAATCCACCCGTCCTTATACAAGATAACGCTATGGACGAAAGAGAAATGAAAGTTAAAAAAGATATGCAATTAAAGGCTTTATTAAGTGATACAAAGCTTAATATTAAAACAGAAACTAACAATAAAAATCAAACAATTAATTTTAATCCACCAAGCAATAGCAATGAAGATATTAACGCTATTAATGTAGTTAATCCAAGTCCAAGTATAGGTTTAGAAGGTAACACAAATAAAGACGCACAAGGGCAACAATTTTTATCGCAAAAAAATGACAATGGCTATCTAAAATACACAAAACAAAAACCATTAAGCCCTTATGAAATTAAAGCGGGTTGGAATATACCAGCAATTTTAATTACAGGCGTTAATTCTGATTTACCAGGGCAAATTTTAGCCCAAGTAACCCAAAATGTCTATGATACTTCAACAGGTAAATATCTTTTAATACCGCAAGGCACTAAGGTTGTAGGGGCGTATTCAAGTAATGTAATTTACGGGCAATCAAGGCTTTTAGTAGCGTGGAATAAACTTATTTTTCCAAATGGAGATACTTTAAATCTTGATAGTATGCAAGGAGCTTCGCAAGATGGATATACAGGCTTTGAAGATGAAGTAGATAATCATTATTTTAGAATTTTTGGATCTGCTTTTTTACTCTCTTCCATAAGTGCAGGTATTGCGTTATCTGATAATTCAGATACAAACAGCGAAAAAGAAACCGCCTCGGATAAAGCAATCGCACAAGCTATTCAGCAAATGGGGCAAGTTGCAAGTGAGATGATAAGAAAAAATATGAATATTAGCCCTACTTTAAAAATCCGCCCTGGATATAAATTTAATATTTTTGTAACCAAAGATATTATTTTAGAACCTTTGGAGCTTAGATAATGGATAAATTGTTAAAAGAGCGTAGAATTATTATTTTTGGTAACTTACTTTGTGTTTTTATTTTGGTGTTTTATACTTGTATTCATTGGAGCAATTTATCAATGTTAATTCCTGGTTGGATTGTTATAAGTATTTTAGAAATAATATTGAACTTTACAAGGATTTAGCAAATGATTGATATTGCTTTAATCGAACAATGTAAAAATCCAAATGTAGAAACACAAATCATACAAAAGATTATTCAAATAGAAAGCAACAATCAACAATTTGCGATTAATATCAATAAGGTTGGCTCTTTTATGTTAAAAACTAAAAAAGAAGCTGAAAATTTAGCAAACAATTTCATCAAAGGGGGTTATAGTGTAGATATTGGACTTATGCAATTTAATTCTAATAACCTTAAATCTTCCACATTCTCACATTACAGCGTAGAAGATTTATTAGATACTTGTAAAAACATTAAAGCGGGTAGTGATATTTTTTATTTGGCGTATGAAGCAACCGATGAAAAACTAAGTAAAGAAGAACGCATTAATCAAGCGTTAAGTATATATAATACTGGAAACTTAGAAGACGGCTTTAATAATGGATATGTAGCTAAATATAATTATATATCTCCTAATATTAATTTATTGGAGAAAGCTAGAAAATCCGAAACACGCATTGAAATAAAATTTCAACCTTTCAATCTTCAAACTCAAAAAAGGATACAAAATGATAAATAATATAATTATAGGCGGACGCTTAACAGAAGATGCGGAAATCAAACGCACAAATCAAGGTGTTGCTATATGCAATTTTACTTTAGCTAACAATAGGAAATACAAAGAAACGGAATTTTCTACCTATATTGAAGTATCCCTTTTTGGTGCTTTTGCTGAAGTTATGCAACCACATTTAAAGAAAGGAATTGCTATTGATGTAATAGGAGAATTAATGCAAGATGTTTGGGATCACGAAGGCAAAACCTATTACAAACACAAAATAAAAGCAAAAGAGATAGATTTTAGAACACCAAAAAAAGAAAAACAAGCAATACAAAATATTGAAGAAGGGGAAAATTATGAAGGATTTTAAAGAATTAGAAACAATACCAAATTTTAGCTATGAAGTCGATCCGCTAACTGCTGAAGAATTAGGTGCATTTGAAGAAAATGCCTTAAGCAAAGAAGACGCCAAAGAAGGCATAGAAGATCAAGGATAATTCTATGAAAAATAAAGACTTTATACAAGAAACAGCCGATAAAATCATAGAAAGTTTAAAAAATGGAACTGCACCATGGATTAAACCTTGGAAAGGTATTGATCTAGCTAACAATATGCCTTATAACCCGATTACTAATAAGCCTTACAATGGCATAAATAGCATTAATTTAATGCTACAAAATTATAATGATCCTAGGTGGCTTACTTATAAACAAGCACAAAGCATTAACGCACAAGTTAGAAAAGGCGAAAAATCTACTTTAATTCAATATTGGCAATTTAGCGAAATGGTTGATAAGTTAGATGAAGAAGGCAATGTTATCACAAATGAAAAAGGAGAAGTAGAGAAAATCGAAGTAAAATTAGAAAATCCTAAAGTATTTTTTGCTTATGTTTTTAATGCCGAACAAATAGAAAATATGCCAAAACTGGAGCAAAAACACGAGATTGATAATTTTCAAACAATAAAAGAAGCACAAAAAATTTTAGAGGATTCAAAAGCAATTATTCATCATCAAGGCAATAGAGCTTTTTATAATTCTACAAATGATACTATTACGCTACCACCAAAAGAAAATTTTTTAAGTGAAGGTGCTTATTACGCAACTGCTTTACATGAATTAGGGCATTGGAGCGGTCATTCAAGTAGATTAAATAGAGATTTAAATAATCCTTTTGGTTCTAAAGAATATGCCAAAGAAGAATTAAGAGCAGAAATCGCTAGTTTTTTATTTAATGGTAAAATAGGCTTAGATTATGATCCAGGGCAACATTTATCATATATCGATAGTTGGGTGCAAATCTTAGAAGATAAGCCACACGAGATTTTTAAGGCTACTTCAGACGCTACAAAGATTGTTAATTTTATTGAAAATCTTTCTTTGGAGCAAAAACAAAAGATAGAGCTTGAAAACTCAAATACACAAAAACAAGAGCTTACACAAGATAAGGAGTTAAACTTGGCAACTAGAAAAACTTACTTGTATGTTCCATTCGCAGAAAAAGAATTTGCTAAAAAAGCGGGTGCAAAATGGGATAAAGAAGCCAAAATGTGGTATGCCCCTAAAGGTGCAGATTTAAAAAATTTCAATCAATGGTTAAATCAAGAGCAAACACAAATTTATAATAATGCGTATGATGAATTTAAGGCTTTTTTAGAAAAACACGAACTTAATATTGAAGGACAGCCTATAATGGACGGAAAACTGCATAGGGTCAGCGTTATAGGAGATAAAGGGCGAGAAAAAAGCGGAGCTTATGTAGGGTTTTTAAACGGACACCCTGCGGGATTTGTGCAAAATTACAAAACAGGTATTAAAGAAAATTGGAAAAGTGCTAATTCTTTTGAAAATACTAAAAATCAAGAAATAGACTTTAAAAATGCAATGGAACATAATAAAGCCATGAAAGAAGCTAGAGAAAAAGAGCTTATACAAGCTTATGAAAAAACAGCTTTAAAACTTGAAGACGAATACAATAATGCAAGGTGGGCTAATTCAGAACACCCCTATTTAAAAGAAAAAGGCTTTGATAAAAATTTCTATCTCAAGCAAGATAAAAACGGCAATTTATTAATTCCTTTAAGAGATATTGACGGCAAATATTGGGCTACACAAAGAATATTTGCTAATGGCGATAAAATGATAGGAGCTACAAGAACGGTAGAAGAAAAAGAGCAAGGCATAGAATATCCCGCTAAAAAGCAAGGTAATTTTTTCTTGCTTGGTGCAAAAAATTTAGATAATGTAAATGAAGTTTATATTTGCGAAGGCTTTGCAACAAGTGCTAGTGTTTATGAAGCTACAAAATCTCCCACTATAATGGGCGTAGATGCTGGAAATTTAGAAATTATTGTAACAAGCATAAAAGAAAAATACCCTAAAATGAATATTATTATTGCTGGTGATAATGATGTAAAAAAAGAATTAAACGGCAATAAGAATGTTGGAAAAACTACGGCTTTAGGTATAAAAGAAAAATACCCCGAAGTAAAAGTCGTATTGCCAAATTTTACAAATGAAGAAGCACAAAAAGGCTTAAGTGATTTTAACGATTTAATGAAAAGCAGAGGATTAGAAGAGATTAAAAAACAACTAAAAGAACAAATTGCCAAACAATTAATAGTCGAGAAAGCTACCACTAAAGCACTTGATAAAAATAAAGGCATTAATAAAGAAATTTCAACTAAAAAAGATATAGGGATTTCTTTATGAAAAAACAAACTAATCAAGCCTTAGTTTATACACTAGGGCTTATTGGCATTTTCTTAACTTTTACTATTATTAGCCAAATTGCAACTCAATATTTGGCAAAATCTTTTAATTATTCTCCTAGTTTAGGCGAAACTTTGCTTTATGGATTTTATAATCCTTTTAAGTGGATTTCTTGGAGTTATGCTTATTATTCTTTTTATCCTGATTTTTTCAAAAAATTTTTTATGGCAATGTTTGCAGGTATTGCATTTTGTTTTATTGTTTTTATTTTGGTGAAACTTGCCTTTTTGCGTAAAGCAAAAGCAATAGAAAATCTTCACGGATCGGCACATTGGGCTACTTTAGAAGAAGTTAAAGAAAGCGGTGTATTCGATAAAGATAAAGGCGTGTATATTGGTGGTTTTGAACACAAAAAAACACTTCATTATTTAAGACACGATGGTCCTGAACATGTAATGCTTTTTGCACCTACAAGAAGCGGTAAAGGCGTAAGCTTACTTTTACCCACACTCTTATCTTGGGGCGAATCCGCTCTTATATTTGACATAAAAGGCGAGTTATGGGCTTTAACTGCGGGTTGGCGACAAAAATACGCCAAAAATAAAGTATTAAAATTAGATCCGACTTGTTTAGATGATAGTGCCGTAAAATTTAATATTTTAGAAGAAATAAGGCTGGAAACAATGCACGAGATTAAAGACACTCAAAATATTGCAATTAATCTCATTTTCAAAGGCGAAACGCCCCCTACTAATCCTACTCAAGGTAGCACATCTTATTTTAAAAGTGAGGCGGGAAATTTCTTAGTTTCAATTATACTTTATGCTTTACATTTAAAAAAATATCGAGGCGAAAATACCCCAAATCTAACCGATATTTATAAATTTATTAACGATCCAAATCAAAGTATCGATGAACTATTAGAAGAAATGGTTGAATGTGATATTTCTACAATGGATAAAAATACACAAGAAATTATTCAAAGCATTTCAAGATCAATGAAAAATAAAGCTACACAAGAATTAAGCGGTGTAGTAGGAACAGCTTCGGAAGCTTTAAATCTTTATATTGATCCTATCTTAGCAAAAAATACAGCAAAAAGCGATTTTAAAATCAAAGATTTAATGAATTATGAAAGCCCTATCAGTCTTTATTTAATCATTCCGCCAGGGCAAAAGGATAGGTTGCGTCCATTTTTTAATTTACTTATCAATCAAATTTTTAGAACTTTAACGGATGATTCTTTGAATTTTAAAAATGGAGAAAATATAAAAAGATACAAACACAAAATGTTAGTATTAGCCGATGAGCTAACTATGTTTGGAAAGTTAGGAGTGCTTGAAGAAAATCTTGCTTATATGGCAGGATATGGAATGAAGTTTTACGGATCTATTCAAGATATACAACAACTTTATTCTATTTATGGCGAAAAGGAAACAATTATTTCAAATTGCCACATAAGAATAGCATTTGCACCAAACAAAATAGAAACCGCAAAACTCTTATCCGAAATGGGCGGAATTACAACTATTATTAAAAAATCTCTTACAAGCTCGGGAAAAAGAACCGCCGTAATGCTTGGCAATGTAAGCGAAACAATACAAGAGGTGCAACGCCCTTTAATTACTGCCGATGAATGTATGCGATTACCTTCAGCCAAAAAAGATAAAGATGACAAGATAATCGCTCCTGGCGATATGTTAATTTTTATTGCAGGGCAAGCCCCTATTTATGGAAAACAAATTTTATACTTTAAAGATCCCGCATTTTTAGCAAGATCAAAAGTAACACTAGATAAACAAGTCAGCGATATTTTATAAAGGAGTAAAAATGGCAAAAATACATTTTGTTTTAAATGGTAAAGGTGGTATAGGAAAAAGCTTTATAAGCTCTTTACTATGTCAATATTTTTTAGATAAAGGAGAAAGTATAGTCGCTATTGATACCGATCCTAATAATACAACTTTACTTAATGTAAAAGCCTTAAAAGCTAAATTCTTGCAACTTATTGATGATGATGGCAAATTTGATGTCCGTGCCTTTGATAAAATTGTAGAATTAGCTTTTGAAAAAAAGGCTAAAAACTATATTATTGATAGCGGTGCAACTACTTTTATACCTTTAATTGATTACCTTAAAGAAAATGGAGTTTTAGACTTTTTAACAAGCAATAGTTTAGAAGTTTATATGCATGTCCCTATCGTAGGCGGACAAGCGAGAGATGATACCATTTTGGGATTAACGCAACTCACACAAGCTTTTAATTGCTCTTTTGTGGTATGGGTTAATGAATATCATGGATCAATTATCAAAGACAATTTAGAGTTTGAAGAAACTAAAGAATATCAAGCTATCAAAGAAAAAATCAAAGCTATTATTTATCTTAATGCTTTAAGTAAAGATACTTTCGGCAAAGATCTTTTAGAACTCACTTCAAAGAATTTAACTTTTGATGAAGCTATGCAAGATAAAAGCTTTTCTTTAATGTCAAAACAAAGGCTTAAAATTTTCAAAGATAAAGCATTTATCCAAATAGGCAATATATTATGATAATATCATTATGATATCATAATGATATTATTTTGATATCATTTTAATATTAAATTAATATTATTATGATATAATTACATACAGTAATTTGAAGGAGTAAAAATGCAAAAACAATATCCCGAAGTGCATAGCTTAGAAGAAAGCCTTGCGATACTTAAAAAATATAAAGATGATTTGACTAAAGAGCAATACGAAGCCATAAGATCAAATATAGGTAATTTTGCAATAGAAGATATGTTTTTGAATGAAAAAGATATTATTGATAATGTTAAAATTATAAAAGGCGAAGCAACAGCTAATGAATGTATTGTTGCATTAAAGAAAGAATGGGGAGTGTCTTAATGTGGGATTCTCAAGAAAATTTATCAGAGTTTGATAAATTTTTAATCAAGACTAATAAAATAGGTGCAAAATCATTAGATGAATTGTTTCGCAAAGAAAGAATGATAACAAACAAAAAAGCCTTAGAATTAGGCAAAAATCCCATTAAAGGCAATTTTGATTATCAGCATTTAAAAGATATACATAAAGCACTTTTTGAAGATGTTTATACTTGGGCGGGACAAGATAGAATGCAAATGGGGCTAAAAGAAAAATTTGCAAAATATGCACCCAATGGAGCAATTATTAATTTTGTTCCTGGAAAAGAGTTAGATAAATACTCTAAAATAATTTTTGATGAACTTGCAAAAAATAATTATCTAAAAAACTCCAAAGATCTAAATCATTTTGCAAAAAATTTAGCAAAATTTATGGGCGAAATCAATGCTTTACACCCTTTTAGAGAAGGTAACGGCAGAACTCAAAGAATATTTTTAAATGAATTAGCTAAAAATGCAGGTTATAAACTTGATTTAAATTTAATTTCTAAGCATAAAATGATACATGCTTGCGTAGAAGCTTCACAATTAAAACCTGGAAGATTGGAGGCTTTAATTAAAGACAATCTAAAAAACTTTAGACAAAATTTAGATTTGGAGCAAAATAAAGGAATGTCGTTATAATACTATGAGAAAAGCCATTGCGATATTTGCCTTTTCTTTTGCGTTTCTTTTAATACTCTCATATCTTATTTTTTATTTTGGTGGTTTTCATTTTAATTATACAAGATCAATGCCTTTGGGCTTATACAAAGAGATTAACTCTTCCACTTTAAACAAAAACGATATTGTGCTTTTAAAAATACCACAAAAGAAAGAAATTTTATTAAAAAAGATTATCGCAGTAAATGGCGATTTTGTAGAAGTTAACACGCAAGGTGTTTTTATTAATGAAAGTCTTTTGCCTAATTCTAAAATTTTTTCATTTGATAGCGAAGGTAATTTACTAGAATTTAAACCCTTTAAACGCAAATTAAAAGAAAATGAACTTTTTGTAATAGGCGAAAATATAAAAAGTTATGATAGTAGGTATTTTGGAGTTGTTAATATACTCCAAAATGAAGTAAAAAAAGTTAAATTAATGATATCATTTTAATATTAATATAATATTAAAATATTAATTATTTAATATCAAAATAATATCATAAAAGGAAAATAAAATGAATAAAAAAGAACTTATTGAAGAAATTGCAAAAAAACACCATATAATCCTAGATGAAAATGATCCTATACTTGCAGTCGTTAGTGCAAATGAAATCATCTTTGATGATTTTTTAAAAAAAATAGATCTACTCTTTATAAAACACAAAACAGATTTAGAAAGCTATAAATTCAATATATTGAATGAAATAAGAGAATATAGCAAAAACAATCAAGAAGCTTTAAAAGATATTTTAATACAAGCACAGACAAATCAAAACACAATTAAGGCATCACAAGAAAAAACAGAAGACACCAAAGAAAAGAAAAATACAAATATTAATTTTTGGATTATCGCTATTGCTAGCCAAATTATTTTTCTTCTTGTTGGTTTAATCATAGGTATCATAATATAATATTATTTTATTATTCTTTTAATATTGTATTAATATTATTATGATATTATTATGATATTATTTTAATTTAAACTAAAAACAAGGTTTTATTATGATTATATCCATAGTAAATGAAAAAGGCGGGAGTGGTAAAACTACATTAGCAGTAAATCTTTCCGCAAGATTAGCCGAAGATGGAGACAATGTTTTACTTATTGACGCAGATCCGCAAAAATCGACTGAAGTTTTTTCGGATATGAGAAGTCAATCAAATTTAGAGCCTTTATTTTCAAATGTTTCGAAAACAGGCATTAGTTTAGGCGATGAGATTAAAAGAATGAAAAATGCTTTTGATAGCATTATAGTTGATACAGGCGGTAGGGATAGTAAAGAAATGCGAAAAGCTATACTTTCATCAAATATCATTATCATTCCTACAATTCCAAGTCAATACGATGTTAATGTGCTAGATCATATGCTAGAAATTTATAATGAAGTGATTGAAATTAATCCTAATTTATTGGCTTTGGTTTTAGTCAATAGGGTTTCACCTAATCCTTTTTTAGCAAAAGAATTAGAAAATTTAAAAGAATACATTAACGAAGCTAAAAAAGAAAAAGGCTTAGATAGAGTAATAATGCTTGAAAGCGTAATCTATGAAAGACAAGCTTATCGCAAAGCAGTAATAGAAGGTAAAAGCATGAAAGAATTTTGCGATAAAAACGACAAAGCTTTAAATGACTTTGAAAACTTTTACCAAGAACTTTTAAAAATAGCAAATGAAAAATTAGGAGTATAATAATGGGATTTAAAAAACTAAGTTCAGAAGCACCAAAAAATGAAAATGATTTTGTTAATTCTGCTCGTGGAGAAACAGGAAATGCAAAAAGAAATAAAAAGCTTATGATAAATTTTACAGAAGAAGAATACCAAATTTTAAATCAAGAGGCTCATTCAATGGGCTTAAGCTTAAATTCTTATGTAAGATTTAAAATTTTTAGAAAGGAGTAGAAAAATGTTTTTAGATATAATTAGCAAAATATTCATATTTGTTGCAATTCATGCAATGATTATATTTATAATAAAATCACATATAGCAGTTATTAAAACGAGCTTGAAATATTTTGATTTTAGATTTATCATAACTTACAATTCTATATTTATTATCGCAGAATGCTTTGCTTTTTTTGCATACTCAAAATATATATTAAATTAATATTATAATAATATCACAATAATAATATTGTGATATTAAAAATTATTCAAATTAATATCATTATTTTCAATTACTTCCACCTTTTTCAAGTATTGATATTTTAAATCTTTTTCAAGTTTTTTTGCATACTTTTCCATTATGTCAATATTCTTATCGCTTAACATAGAAATAGCGTTTGCCACCTTATTAATTTTGCTTTCTTGCATTGAAAATCTTTTTATATACTCATCAGCATCAATTTTTCTATTTGTATAAAATCCCTTGGCAATATCTGTTATTTTATTAGTATTTAAAAATAAATGTTCAAATTTTTCAAACCTTTTTATCTCTTCATCATCGATCAAGGTTTGTTTAATTTCTTCATTCATTGCGATAAGTCCTTCTTTATTGGCAGAATTTACAATAAAGCCGTCAATTTCAATACAAACACTTTCAGTATCCATGGAATCTATTTCTTTATAGCTAAAGCCTAATTTTTTCAGCTCGCCTTTAAATATTGAAGGTGTAGAGTTTGATATTTTTTTAAGTGAAAATTTTAAAGCTTTCAATTCTTTTTCTTTAATATTTTCATCTATATCTTTATCCTGTTCTGTGAGTTTGATTTTTAATTCAATAATATTTTTTAAAACCTTTCTAGTTTTCATTTCTTGACGCTTGTTATTGTTTTCTTCTTGTATCTTTTGCATTCTCTGATCTGAAAAACTTACATTTAAATTATAATCATTTGCGACTTCTAAAATATTTCTTTTAAATTTATCATCTCCTGTAATATTAAGATGATTTCCGAATCTATCAATTGCTATAAGCAAAGAATTTAAAAGAAATTCTTTATCGTCTTTATTATTAATAAGAGATACTTTTAGCATTTCTCCTTTATCTATGGCTTTATTAAAACCGCTTTTATATACAGCATAACCTTCTTTTGTTATATAATCTACATTTTCAAATATTTTAGGTTTTTCCTGGGTTGATGATAGAGTATTTTCATTTTCATTGATTTTCGTTTTAGTTCTTCGCAAAGCCCTTGTAGCCTCTTCGTTTCCTGATAAGGATTCACTAATTAAAAAATCTCTATAAGACACTCTTTTATATTTTTGATAAAGCTCTTTTTGTTTATTTTTAAAAATCATTCTTTGGTTTTTAACATGTGCAAAGGTATTTTTATTAAATTTCATTGATGGTATTGAAGTTTTAAATTCATTTCGCCTAAGCTTTAACATTCTAAGTTCTTTGTCAAGCTCTGCTTTTTTCTCATTTTCAATTCTTAAATACTTTTCCCATAATGTTTTAGAAGTTTCTTTATTTGGTCGCTGATATTGTTCTTTTATTTCGTGTTTTTCTTCTTTAATATTTTGCGTATTTTCTTTTTCTTGTTTTAAATCTAATTCTTTAAATCTTTTCTCTAAAGCTTGTTTAGACAACCCCCTGTGAATACTACTTGCCTTACAAAATAATTTTTCACTTTTAGAAGCAATAACAAAACCTTTTCTTCTTTCTCTAAATTCAAGATCATATTCAGCTAAAAATTGTTTAATATCTTTAAAAGTAGTTTTTTCATCTTTTAACATAAGATCTACTTGTTTAGAAAGCTTTTCTTTTACCCAGGTTTCAAAATTACAATTCATAGTGTGGATATTATATTTATTACTTTGCTTATCTTTTTGTGAAATATGATTGTCTAGCTTCAAATTATATTTCTTTTCAAGTTTCATCGCTGTTTCTTGTAAAATTCTAACATCATTGTAAGGATTAATAACTTTTAGTGTATGCGGATTAACTTTATTAATTGCAATATGTATGTGAAGATTATTTGTGTTGGAATGAACCACGCTTAATCTTTGATGATCTTCCATTCCTAAAGACTTTGCGATTTCTTCTTCAATTGCTTGTAAAATTTCTAAAGTAGGGTTTTCATCTTCTTGAAAAGAAACTACTAAATGCAAGGTTTTATCTTGTTTTGTTGTGGTATTAAGCTTTTGAGTATTGATAATCTCATTAATATTATCTTCATCGTTATCAAAAGAACAATTTGTAAAATGATAACCTTCCACTTTATCCATTTCATTGTTTTTATCAAGCATATAATCAACCAATACTTTTGCATTATTATTGTCTTTGTCTAAAATATAGTTTGATAAATTTTTAAAACTTGATTTATTCTGCTTTTTGCTTGGAATCTTTTTGATTATCATTTTGTATTATCCTTTTGGCTTGTTCTTTTAAAAGTATTTGTAAATCTAAAATTTGATCTACAATCTCATCAATATCATTATAAGTTCTTTTGTTTGAAAAATTGACTTTATTATCTTCGTTTCTAACCAACCAATGTTTAAAAAGTCCGCCTAATCTTCCTATATCTCCAGCAATGTTTAAAACATTATGTGCGACTTTTTGATCTACTATGCAAGTAATAGGATAATTCATCGATAAATCACGCAAATATCTTGAAATCGTTAAGCCGTGATTTTGCGCTTTTTGCATTATATGTTTATACTCATCTTCAGATAATCTTATTGCTATTCTTTTATCTTTTCTCATTTGGCGTCCTTATTTTAGAGCTTTAGCGATAAAACTTTGCAAATGTTCGACATTTGCATATCCTGTCTTATTACTCCAAGCAATTATAACAAAATATAAGCTATTTTTACAAACATTTTAATCATTTTACTAAAATACACTATAATTTGCTAAAATATACTAAAATATCTTATAATATATTATTTAAAAAGGTTGCATAATGAAAAGAGGTTTTGCAAAAATAGAATTCTTCGCTAATTTAGAATACTTAAAACAAGAATATAATAAAGGCTATGTAGTTTCTAAAATACTTTATGAAAAAGCAAAGCAAGATAAAAATATATCAATGGTTTATTCACAATTTAATAAATACTTCAATGAAGTTTTTAAAAATAAAATAGAGAAAAAAGAAATAACACAGGAAAATAATCAATCTTTAGCTTTGGAAAATAAAGAGCCTATCAAAGTAAAAATTGACACAAAATCAAAAAAAGTATTTGACGCTAAATTTGGAAAAGATATCAAAGAAGATGATTTATTATAAATCTGAAACTTCTGCAATTCTAGCATTAAAACAATTCAAATAGCCAGTCTTACTTCTTTTAAATTTAACAGCTAAAATTCTATTATTTTCAAAAGAATTCTCCATATATTCTCGAAAATTAAAATCTCCGCTCCTACTAAAATATTTATTACTAAAGAAAACACTAAAATAAAACTCTATATTTGTCCCAAGATCAACACAATTGATAAGTATATTTGCTTTTTTACCCCACTTGATATTATTAACAAAAATATATAATTCATTATCTAAATTTAGATTTTTAGTTTTTTCACTTAATTTTTCAATTCTTTCTTTTTTACTCTTTTCCATTTAAGTTCCTTTAAAAATCTAATAATTATAAAAAATAAAGCTTACGCCAAAAATAAAAATATTTAAGAAAATAAAAAACTTAAACAATTAAATTCTCATTTTACCATTACTTTAAGTTTCAAAGAAAAATACTCTAAACTTAAAAAGAAATATTTTTATTTATCAAAACACTATTTCATCGATGTTTAAAGCTAATAAGCCTTAGTTTGAAAAAGTAGAGTTTTCAAACTATTTTTTTATTAAATTTTTCTTTTTTGGAGTATAAAGCAAAATGCACCTGTTAAGGTGCTATATTTTGCGTTTTGTTTTGGGGTGTGGGGGCGTGTGAAGCTTTCTTAGAGAAAGCAAACGAATAAGCCCCCACCCTATTTGTGAAATAGGAAAGAGTAAGAGACGCCTAGTCTCTTCAAAATTTTGAAAATTGACATTAAATAAAATTGTAAAGTTAAATTTTTAGCACATTTAAGAATAGATATAGAAGAAAAAATGTGTTAAAAAACTGCTTTGAACTTCGGTAAAATGGTTATTTTAAGTATTTTATACATGCACTCTCCATGGTGCATACATGCACTCTCCATGGTGCATACATGCACTCTCCATGGTGCATTTTTATTGTTTTAATTGTTGAGTTTTTGAAATATTTTTTAATTTTTAACTATTATATGTTGCAAAATTTACATTTTTATTGTATAATGCAATTTGTGAAAGTGCAAAGGATAAATCATGAAAGAAATAATAGATATTAATAATTCAAATATAGTAAGCACCGTGTATGGTATCGAAAAAACTAACATAGATTATACTACGGGAGAAATCAAGGAAAAAGACAATATTTTAATAAAGAAAGTTAAAAAGAAAGATGAATTTATTAAGATGATGGCTTTAAATCTTCAATTTCTAGCTACAGAATTAGAAAATTCTGAAAAGACAGTATTATTTCTATTAATGAGTAATATGAATTATAAAAACATTGTTAATGTTAATTTAGATTTAAGATCAGAAATAATACATAAAAGCAAACTTCATAGAAATACAGTAAGTAGAGCTATAAATTCCTTGCAAGAAAAAAAGATTGTTCTTAAATTAGATACCGATGATTTAAAAAAGGCTTATGATGTATTTGCTAAAAATGCTTTTCTAATAAATCCAAATGTTATAGGCAAAGGGAGCTTTAGAGATTTAAGAAATTTGAGACAAACTATTGTTCAAAATTTCAATGCTGATCGCTTTGAAATGACAAAAGAAGTTTTTACTGAAGTAGAATATAAAGGTTTGCAAGAAATTAAAAACAATAAAGAAGATTATGAGATAAAGGCTATCCAGCAAACACAAAATAATAATGAAAAAAATACGGAAATTTTTTTAGCAAAAAAAGGAAATGTTAATGTATTGGAAAATAAACAACCTACTTTATTTGATAATGAAGAAAATAATAAAGAAGTTTTGGGTGATTTTTGGAGTATGTGCGGTATTTTAACGGGAGCATATCACCCTACAAAATCCGCCAAAGAATTGAAAAGAGAAAAATTAGATCAAGATTTAAAAGAAGGTAGAATATAAAAATGAAAAAAGTTTATTTAGATACTAATATTTTATTAGATTATTTTAATTCTGAAAGAGCTTATCATAATGAAGCCAGACAATTAGTATATTATTTACTCACAAATAACATTCAAATTGTTTTTTCTGAAGATATGATTTCTACTTTGGTGTATATACTAAAAAAAACTAATATAGATATGATGCAATTCTATAATTACTTAAGCAAAATAACCCTTGATCCAAAAATATTAATTTGTTCTTTTTCTGGATCAGTAATTAGAAGTGCTTGTCAAATGTGCCAATCTTACAATGATGATTTTGAAGACTATTTGCAATATTTTTGTGCTGAAAAAGAAAATTGTTGTGCTATTTATAGTATGGATAAAAAATTTCCAAATTTAAAAATACCTGTAAAAAGATATGGTGAGATTGATATTTAATGTTGCTTTGAATAGTGCATTTACTTCATATTGTCATCACAAAAGGCTATCTACAATATTGCAAATAATACAATCGAGATTAAAAAATGCACTTTTAAACTTGACAATTAATATAATTATTATATAATATCGTAATTATATTTTTTAAAAATAATTTTGGAGTGTAAAATTGATATTAGTTTATAAACCTGCCGTATTATCGGGGGGGGGGGGGGGCGAAACTACCCCTTAACGAATCT
>JFBN01359851.1_pt1 | contig 25053 bp, 22 predicted proteins | sample 768741 | NCBI WGS metagenome assembly JFBN01 (sample SAMN01983846, study PRJNA193217) | chicken gut metagenome | biome: terrestrial biome; isolation source: ceca of Broiler chicken | host: Gallus gallus | place: United Kingdom: England | collected 2010-09-07
AACTCGCTTACGCTCAAACATTTAAACTAAAAACAGAGCTAAAAAACTATTTTCTTAATAGCTGAAGCTACCGTAAAAATCTCCAACGCAGACAAAAATTTAGCATGACCAGAAAAATGCAGGTTTACAACTCAAATTAAGTTTTAGCTGGAACCGAAGGCTCGAGCCAAATTCCAAATGTTTCGAGCCGTTGTATCGTTTGTATATACGCGAAAGCTGCGAAGGCTCGCCCAGTGCAGCGAAAGCGAAACGTTAAAAGGTCTTTTCTTTTTGGTTCGTTTTTCTTTTGACCTTTCAAAAGAAAAATGAATAAAATATCGTGAATGAGGTGATATTATGGTAAAAGATTTGACAACGGGAAGTCCTGCTAAATTAATTTTAATGTTCACCTTGCCCTTAATCATGGGGAATGTCTTTCAGCAGATGTATCTGCTCAGTGATACGCTGCTCGTCGGCCGTTTTTTAGGCGTAAGCGCGTTGGCGGCTGTCGGGTGCAGCGGCTGTCTGATGTTTCTTATGCTGGGGTTTGTATTCGGTTTTACGACAGGACTTACGATTTGCACGGGACAGCGTTTCGGGGCAAAGGATGCACAGGGAGTAAAAAACAGCGCCGCCGCTTGTACGGTGCTCAGTGCCGTTGTAGCTTTGATTACGACGGTAATCGGCGTGGCGATAGCGCGGCCGATGCTTGAACTGTTGCAGACGCCGCCGGAAGTGCTGGATATGGCGACCGTATTTTTGAGCATAATATTCATGGGAATATTCGCCACGATGATAAATAATACTTCCGCCAATTTAATCCGTTCATTGGGCAACAGCAAGACGCCGCTGTATTTTCTGATGGCAGGCTGTATTTTGAATATAATTCTGGAAGTTATGTTTATCGGCGTATTCAATTGGGGCATAAAAGGCGCCGCTTTCGCTACGGTGCTGGCGCAGCTCATTATCGGCTGTTGCTGTGTATATTATATTAAGAAGAAAATTCCGGAGCTGCATTTTAACTGGTCTGACTTAAAAATTTCCCGCTCGCTTGCCTGGCAGCATCTGCGCGTCGGTCTGCCGATGGGGTTTCAGTCGTCCATAATTGCTATCGGTGCGATTATCCTGCAGGTGCCGCTCAATAATCTGGGGGAAATAGCAGTTGCCGCTTATGCTGCGGCGCAGAAAATCGACATGATTGCAGTGATGCCGCTGATGTCGTTCGGCATGGCGATGGCCGCCTATACGGCGCAGAATTACGGTGCAGGCCGCATTGACAGGATAAAGAGCGGCGTGAATAAATGTATTTTGATGTCCGGCGGTTTCAGTATATTCATCGGGATTTTCAACATAATCATGGGACCGGAGCTGATACAGATTTTCGTGGGTGAAGGTCAGCAGCAGGTAGTCGATTACGGCCATTTATACTTAATAGTAAACGGTTCCTGTTATCTGATACTGTCGCTGCTGTTCATCTACCGCTTTACACTGCAGGGACTCGGTCAAAGCATCGTGCCGACATTTGCCGGCATAATGGAGCTTGTCATGCGTGCCGTGGCCGGATTGTTTCTGGTGGATATGTTCGGCTATATTGGGGCGTGCTGGGCAAATCCGATGGCCTGGTTCGGTTCGTTTTTACCGCTCATGATTACGTTTTATATAACGCGTAAATCGCTGCTGAAAAAATTTACGTCCGACAATGTTTTGAAAGCATGAAACGGATAGTATCAATGATATAGAAAATTTTTATAATTTTTTCTGTCAAATACAAAGGGAAAATAAATATCAACAGCGAACTATACTATTTATAAAATATTATTTTATTTTTTGTAGAGGTGGAGAATATGGAATTAAAATCGACGGCTTTTAAAGCTTATGACATTCGTGGTAAAGTACCAGAAGAAGTGAACGAAGAACTCGCTTACAGAATTGGTCGTGTATTTCCTACGCTGTTCAATGCAAAGAAAGTAGCTGTAGGTCATGATATAAGACTTTCCGGTCCTGCTATCCAGAGAGCTCTGGAACTTGGGCTTACTGAAATGGGCTGCGAAGTAATTGATATCGGCCAGTGCGGTACTGAAATGATTTATTTTGCAACTGCTCATCTCGGACTGGACGGCGGTATCATGATTACGGCCAGCCACAATCCGAAAGAATACAACGGTTTAAAACTTGTTAGAAAAGAAGCACGCCCGATAAGCTCCGATACGGGTCTTAAAGATATCGAAGAAAAAGTTATGGCAGGCGACCTCGGCACTCCGGCCGCTACTCCGGCGAAAGTTATCGAAGTTGACATCATGAAAGATTATGTAGAACATCTTCTGACTTATGTTGACACGAAAGAACTTAAACCGCTCAAAATCGTAGTAAACTCCGGTAACGGTGCGGCAGGCCCTGTTATTGATGAGCTGGAAAAAGTTTTACCGTTCAACTTCATTAAAGTTTATAATCAGCCGGACGGCAATTTCCCGAACGGCGTACCAAATCCTATTCTGCATGAAAACCGTGAAGCTACGGCAAAAGTTGTCCGCGAAGAAAAAGCAGACCTCGGCGTAGCATTCGACGGCGACTTTGACCGCTGCTTCATCTTCGATGAAAACGGCGATATGATTGAAGGCTACTATATCGTAGGCTTCCTGGCAAAAGCGTTCCTCAACAAAAATCCGGGCGCTAAAATCATCTATGACCCGCGCCTCATCTGGAACACGATTGAAATCGTGGAAGAAGCAGGCGGCACTCCGATTATGTGCAAGAGCGGCCATGCGTTCATTAAAGACCGTATGCGCAAAGAAGATGCCGTTTACGGCGGTGAAATGTCCGCGCACAACTATTTCAAAGACTTCTCCTTCTGCGACAGCGGTCAGATTACATGGCTTCTCGTTGCTGAACTTCTGTCCCAGTCCGGCACTACGATGTCCGCACTGATTAAAGAACGTATGGAACGTTATCCAATTAGCGGTGAAATCAACAGCACGGTTGCCGACCCGAAAGGCGTTATGGCTGCAATCGAAGAAAAATACGGTGCAACAGGCACAGTTACAAAAGTTGACGGTTTGAGCGTTGACTACGACGACTGGAGATTTAACCTGCGTATTTCCAATACTGAACCGGTTATCCGCCTTAATGTAGAAACACGCGGCGATAAAGCACTGCTTAAAGAAAAAACGGAAGAACTTCTGGCTGTTATCCGCGGCTAAGCATAAGTTTTGTAAAATTCATCAGTTGTATTATAATGAAACTATCTGAGGCTATTGGCTTTGGATAGTTTCATTTGATAAATAATAAGGGGGAAATTAAAAGATGAGTCTTAAATTAAAATCCGGCTTTACTTTTGATTACGATAATTTATTTGGTGAAGGCAAAGTTACGAAAGCAGATATTGAAGCTTTCGGCGATAAATTAAAAGAAGCGCATAAAGCTATGAACGTAATGCGCGAAACAGGTTATATCAAAGGCCATTTATCCAAAGACGGACAGCCGGAAAAAGTATGGTTCAGCCAATGCCCATACATTCAGGAAGGACCTTTAAATTCTCCTGAATCCATGAAACGCCTGCAGGATTTGCGCGACTCCGTAAAAAACCGTATTGATGTCGTTGTTTCCTTAGGTATCGGCGGTTCTTATCTCGGCAATAAAGTTTTGTTCGACGTACAGTGCGGTGAATTCTGGAACAGCAAATCGGCTGAAGAAAGAAACGGCTATCCGAAATTCTATTTCAGCGGCAACAATATCGACCCGCGCCGTACAAAAGATTTGATTGACCATATCAACTCCAGTGCGGAAATTACAAAATCCCACTATAAACGCAGCTACAAAGTAATGCTTATCGTAATTTCCAAATCCGGCGGTACGCTCGATACTATGTCCAACTTCATGGTTATCTACGATGCTTTGAAGAAAAATCCGGATATCGAAGTTGAAGTTGTAGCCGTAACAGACCCGAATACGGAAAAACCGACATTACTGAAACAGATGGCAATGGACCACAACTGGCCGCAGTTCTCCGTTCCGGACGGCGTAGGCGGACGCTTCACTGTATTCACGGACGTAGGACTTTCCACAGCTGCCTGCATTGGTTTTGATATTGATGAATTCCTGCACGGCGCAAGAGATATGGATGAAGCCTGCAAAAACGAAAACGTTTGGGAAAATCCGGCAATGCTCAATGCGGCGCTCAAATACATCGCTTCCGAAAAATACGGACGCAGTATTGAAGTTATGATGCCGTACGGCGATTATTATGAATCTTTGTCCATGTGGTACATCCAGCTTCTGGCTGAATCCTTAGGCAAACAGTTCAACAAAGAAGGCAAGGAAGTTTGCTACGGACGTACTCCTGTTGTAGCTCTCGGCACGCGCGACATGCACTCCCAGACACAGCAGCACCAGGAAGGCAGACTCGATAAAGTTGTTCAGTTCATTCGCATTGAAAACTGGGATGACGATTTAGTAATTCCTAACGTATTCCCGGATGCGAAAAAACTGGCTGATATCTCCGGCGTAACAATGGGCGATGCACTCGAAGTTGCACGTCAGTCCAACGCTGATGCGCTTGCTTCCAACAAACGCTTCAATGCACTGTTCAGCCTGCCGAAGATGAACGCTTACTATTTAGGCCAGCTCCTTTACATGCTCGCTATGTCCGTTGCATATGAAGGCGAATTTGCTGACGTTGACGCATTCGACCAGCCGGGTGTTGAAGCGTACAAACGCATTATGGGACCGAAATTACAGGAACTCAAAGCTAAAAAACAAGGCTGATAATTAAAACTGGATATAAAGAAAGAGGATACGAAAAGTATCCTCTTTTTCCGTTTATGGGGGTTTTTATTATAGTTAAGTATATGGAAAAGCTGAAAGCAAAATATGCCGCCTTTAAACATAAACGGCAGGCAGCGTATCTGATACTGGCGGTAATTTCAATGGCATTTATTTGTGTGTTGTTTGCCGAAGATACGGAGAAAGTGAAAGTGCTTGATGAAGTGCCGTTAAGTACAACGGATACGGCAAAGGCGGGAAAAGTCGTATATACGGTGAACAACGATTTTACCGAGCTGGGAAATCCGTTCAGTTTTGCGCACGAAAAAGAAAATGAACAGGTAAACGAACCGCTGCCAAAACAGACGGAAAATATTGCCGCAAATAAAACTATTGACCTAAAAGAACAGCCGCCGCTTAAACAAAATACCGCTCCGCAAAAGCAGGCGGCTGAAAATAAAAAAGTGGCTGTGAAAAAGTATAAGGTAAAAGCCGTTTTCGATATAAATCAGCATAAGTCGGCGCTGGTAAATGTAGACGGACAGGATGTGCGTGTAGAGGAAGGTACAGAGATAAACGGCGCGACGGTGGCGGCGATATCGCCAGACAGTGTAATTTTGCAGACAACGGAGGGAATGTCTATAAACTGCCCGCTTAATAATTTTTAGTGCGAAGAAACAGGGGTAAAAGTGAAATTTATTTATGTAATGATAATATGTGCCGTATTGAGTATGAACACGGCACAGGCAAATTCCATAGACGTAGCGGGAGCCGATATCCGGCAGGTGATGACGGCGATTGCCGCAGGAGGCAATCTGAATTTGGTGCTTGACGATACGGTAAAAGGCAGTGTGTCTGTAAAGCTTGCTGATTTACCGCCGCAGGAAATGATACGCATAATTGCTCAAAGCAACAATTATACATATGATGTGCGAAACGGAATTATCTATATAGGCCGCGACAGTAGCCAAAAGACACTGCAAAGCATAAGGATAAATTATCTCGATTTGGACAAAGCGGCGCAGATGGTGAATTTGCTGCTGGAAAAAGGCGTTTTGTCAAATAGTGATAAAAAGGACGGAAAAAAGGCGGATGATTTCAATCAGAAAGTAATAATTGACAAGGACGAAAATACGCTGACCTTTTATGCAACGAATGAGGAATATAATAAAGTGCGGGATTTTATCCGCCGAAATGATACGGCACCGCGGCAGGTATCGCTGGAAGCGAAAGTAACGGCGGTGCAAAACGATGCGGCGAAGGATTTGGGGATTACATGGGAATGGTCGAAATTTCCGCAGTCGCCGTCGCACGATATAACGTATGATACGATAACGCATACGACGCAGAACAGCGACGGCAGCTACAGCCAGACGACGGACTATCTGCCGGTCGACGAAGTGCAGCGCAACTGGAACGGCTCGGATTTGGTGCCGGGTGTAATCCGTTTCGGCAAAGGCCCGGAAGGTTATCCGTATGAGCTTTACTACGAGGCAAAGCTCAGCGCTTTAATCAGCGAAGGCAAAGCAAATATTCTGGCGCGGCCGAACATCATGACGGTGCAGGGTAATGAAGCAGTCATAAATATCGGCAGCGAAGTGCCGGTGCCGACGGTCGCCACGACGAATGCGACGACGACGACTTCGATTGAGTACCGCGAAGCCGGCATAATTCTAAAATGCACGCCGCGCGTCAATGAGGACGGTATAATCACGGTCAAGGTGCATACGGAAGTCAGTTCGCCGCTGTATGTGGAGGATATGAAGGCATACCGTTTTCAGAAGCGTTCCGCCGATACCATTGTACGGCTTAAAGACGGTGAAACGATGGTAATCGGCGGGCTTATCGGCAAGGATGAAGCGCGCCAGATGAGTAAAGTACCTTTCTTGGGCGATATACCGATATTGGGCAATCTGTTCAAGCATATTCAAAAATCGAAAACCGACTCGGAAATCATGATATTTCTGACGGCGAGAGAAGTGAAATAATAGAAAAGCAGACTGGGTTTTAAAATTCCCAGTCTGCTTTTTGCTATAAATTTTCAAGTACTTGTTGATAAATATCAATTATTTTAGTAGGAAGATATTTTATATTTTTAGGTTGTGAATGTTCTTCACTAAATTCGGAGAAAAGATTAAATTCTTCAATCTGATTGGGTAGAGATTTTTCAATTGGTTGATTTTCATTTAAAATATCTTCTAAAGTATATTCTGTTCGCTGGATTTTACGAATACCATATTTTATGGGAAGTACAGTCCATTCACTAAAAATAATCGGTTCATTTTTATTGTTTGTATATTTAAGGGCATCACCTTGAACGATATTAGCTCGAATAATAACTTTAGCACTGCGGATGATTTTGGAATTTATTTTAGCAGAGAATTTCTGCATAATATTTTTTCCGTAAGAAGAATGAAATTCATACAGCATATTCATTCTTAATTGGCGGCAATTATCCTCTAATAGCTCAATACCGTATAATGAAGTGAGTGCAATTAAAATGTTTTCTTCATATTCAGTAGCGGTTTCGCTTAAATTCAATGCTAACTGCATTTTGCGTCGTAATATTTCCAGAAGAAAAGCTCCTTCGCCTGCGGCTGGTTCTAAAAATGTAGCTGTTAAAGATTGCAGTTTTTCTTGAATTTCCGGTTGGTTCAGCATAAAGTCGACGATTTTTTGTGGCGTGAAAACTTCACCATGATTTTTTACACGTGCTTTAGATTTGATAAGCTGTTTTTCCATTAATCCATCGCCTGAACTTTCGTTTCGATAAAGTTGATTTCATCTTGAGATAAATCGTACTTTTTATATAACTGTAAATCTATTTCCTGAACAGATTTTGTCCAATCTATATCAGAGTTGGAAGTAAAGTCCTGCATAGGAACCATAGCCCAAGTAGCTTTAGGATTGTGTTGAGTTATTTTTAATATCCCTAATAAGACACGTGTAAATTTAGTCTTGATGTATTTCAAAACAGCCGTAGCTTCTGTTTGTGATTTGAGTTTTCCGATGCTGATAAAAGTCTGGGTGTTCCCTATTAAGGGTTTCCCTATTAAGGGTTTCCCTATTAAGGGTGTGCTGAGAACTTCTCCCAATGAGCCGCTGCCATTTGCTTCAGGCACGAATATTTTCCAGTCATAAAGATTGGTTTTGTTTTCAATATAATCTCTACGGATATATTTAAAAGAACGTTTCTTTTGTGCCAAACCATAAATTTGAATATAATCGTGTCCGTCATTAGGTTTTGTATCTAAGAAAATATCATCTAAATTATCAAATACATTTGTTTTTAAGTCATACATATGTCCTTTACTTAATTTATTTTTAGCATTAGGAAAATCAATGTGCATTTTTTCCGTAAAGCGATAACTTTCGGGAGCAAATATTATATCACTGAAAGTTTGAAAATCATATTTCATAACTTTATGCAAAATATCAGATAAGGATTGAAACGGAATAAAAATTCCAGCTGGAGCGTATTTATTTTTTATAGAAATAAATTTCTGAAGTTCATCACGTAAAGTTATAGCGATACCGCCTTTTATATCTGTTTGTGGAAAAATATTGGCACTATTCGGTTCATATTTAACGATTTTTAGATGTTCATCTTTTAGCATTTTTTCATTCCATGCTTTTGGTGTACTGCCTGCGTTAAATAAAAATCTTGCCGGTGTTATCAATGTAACCAAATCGGCTAGTTTATAGGATAAATCCATAAAGGAATGGTAAATTGGCGGAGCATATTTATCATTATCGCCTTTTGTTTCATCTTGATATGGCGGATTTCCTATCACCACGTCAAATTTCATATTGTTAAAAACTCCTTTTATTGTCTTTACTGTTTTTTTGATGTCTGTCTGTGCTTTTTTGGTAATGTCCTCGATAAATTCAATATTGGTAGCAAAATCGCGATAACCGGCTAATGTTCTTTGGGTAATGGCTTTTGCCATCGGTGTCTTGGCAATGACGAAAATATTTTCGCGTAGAATGCGTTTCCAAATAAAAAGCTGGTCTTCAAAATTAAATTTTCCGGCTGTTTCGTTATTCATTTTATTAAATTCTCGGTAATATAGAGATGAAGTTATATATAACGGATATAAGCCGGTTTTTGAATTAATTTCTAATATGTGAACATTATTATCGAATAATTTTGTGGTATATTCTGAATTAATCCAATGCGTTGCATTAATTCCTTCATTGGTATCATATTGATAATTTTCATCATAAAAAGATAACCCGCCCAAAGTTTCAGCTAAATGCAGATTGACTACTCGCCATGGTGTTAGGACTGTTTCCTTATCAGGATTGCGAAATGTAGAGAAAATGAGAGCGATTTCTTCTACTCGTTCCAGCGGGTCTAAATTATCAAGTTGTTTGACATGGCGGCGGATAATACGCCCTGCTTCCAGAAAGACTTCGGGGTCATAATATTTTATAAAATGCTTAAACAATTCTTTTGTTACGCCTTTTGGCATGAATTCTTTCCAGGAAATGTCATCTACAAGTGAAATAAATTTTTTAATATCGACATCTTCGGTAATTTTTATATCCATGCCGTATATCATCATAGGTATACGGATAGAAATTGAACGCAGAATAGATATCATGGTTTTGCGCTGCTTTTTCAGTTCCTTCATTTTGTCTAAAGCGGCTTGTTCTTCTTTTGTGCGTTCTTTTTTCTGTTTCTTTTCTGCTCGAATGGCAGTATCATATTCTTCATCGGATAATCCTTGATTGTTGATTGTAATCTTGATAGGTTTTTTTTCCGCTTTAGTAGTACCGACGATAGCTTTTAAATTGTTAAAATCGTTCAGGTCGACATTATCTAAAGTCAATAGTTCGTCATTATATAAAGAATCATCGTCAAATCCGCTACGTACCGCTTTTTCAGCATAAACACGCTTAATTTTGGTAAGTAGCGTATCTACATTGAATTTTTTCATGCCGTTGCCTTCCTGTCCGATGATTGGGAGAAAATTTAAAAGCTCTTGCATGTTTTCTTTTTGTTCGGTGGTAGTTCGTTTACCTACGCCGGTATTTAATTGTGAAGATTCAGCCATGACTGTTAAGGCACGATCTGGAGCAAAATCGAAAATATAACAATTTGTTTTCATGCCCATTTTTTCATCAGAATAGGGGGTTTGTGCTCTGAATGCCGCTTGCAGATATTGCATGGCACTATTTGTATTGGATAGAAAAACAACTCCTGTCCACTGTTTTATATTAACACCTGTTGTCAATTTGCGTACTGTTAAAGTAATAGTACGTGTCGAGCTAGGGTCATTGCCAATAGCATTGCGAACTCGTTGCAGGTCGTTTTCGTTTGTATCGATATTATCATTATCATCAACTATATTTATTACGGTATATTCAGTTCCGAATATTTTATGTTTATCCATTAATTCTTTTAGAGCTTTAGCAGATTTTCGACTGGGCATAATCCATAAAGTATGACGCAGTTGATTTCTAAATTCTTCTGTGGAAAATGGATAATTTGTTTTATCGTCCTGTGTAGTAATATTATCTAAAAATCTTGTAACTTCATTAGTATAAACAAATTTTCCTGTAGCGTCTGTTCGGAAAAACTCATTGAAATTGAAAGATTTATCATATATATCCTGAAAATTAGCATTTTTAAATTCACGACTTATATTGAAAGTAAACATATTGACTCTCGGTAAGCCTTCATAGGGATTTTCTTCTAATGGATGTTCTTTAGCCCAATTATATTTAGCTTTTTGTTCCATGACATAATCCCAAGTATATACTTGTTCTTCATCATATTGATTGAGTAGATTAAATGGAGTTCCTGATAATTCCAGTAGTTTTGTCTTTTCTTTTACAACACCGCTGATAACTTTTTGTGCTAAATCTGTTTGTGTTCCTTCATGAGCTTCGTCAATAATGACTAAATCCCAATTAATTTCAGCAATCAGTTCATTTTTAACGGAAACTTTGCCACCGAATACTTCTGAACCGCGTAAGTCTTGAATGCTGGCAAAATATATAAAAGGTTTATTCTGATTGTTTAAGTTTTCAAGACTTTCTCCTTGTGTTCGAGAAGCACAAAAATAACCTTCTTTATTTAGTCCGATTTTGTAAAAATCATCAAACCAGCCATCACTCACAACCGGTCGGTGCGTCATCAACAAAACATGTTTATATTTACTTTCTTTAATTAATTGTAAGGCTGTCAGAGTTTTGCCAAAACGCATTTTGGCATTCCATAGCATACGGTTCTTTGTTTTAAATACTTTTTTAGTTTTTTGTACAGCATCTTTTTGTTCTTGACGCAGATGTATTTCAGGTTTGACTTGTTCTGGTTTTTCAATAAAATACTGACCTTCTTTTACGGCTGTAATAGCTTTTTTGGCAGTATCCAAATCGGTTAAAAACCATTCTTTTCCAGATAGATGTTTAGGCTTTTTAATGCCAGAACGTTTCAGAATATCATGAACATCGTAATCTCTGAACCAGCGATTTGTCTTTTTGGAATAAGCCAGTTCTACCCATTCTAAAATAAACGGTACGCCGGAAGTAGTCATATAACTTTTTATACGTTTCTCAGCAATTTTTCGTAAGTCTTCACTATTAGGTCTGTTGTCTATTTCGAAATCATCAATAGTAGCGTCGCCGATTTTTTCTACTCCGTTGTAAATATTCCAATTACCACTTTCGTTATTTGCTGTTTGAATATAAATAATTTTTCTTTCCGCAGTCTGATATAATTTATGTTGATAAGTGATAGTGTTTTTCATAAAATTCACCGTCGTTTATAAAAAATTTGTTAAGTATTATTTTACTATAGAATAAATTTTTCGCCAAATATAATTAGAGCAAAATTGAATTTTAAAACTATGTTATAATTGATTTATGAAAACGAAAGGAGCTGATATTATGGATAATTTGGCATATATAGATGACAGCTCATTGAAAGAAAAGACGGAGATGATTGACGGCAGAATTTATATGATGTCGCCAAGACCGCGGGTTACTCATGCGCTCGCCTGTACCAATATTGTCAGAGAATTTGGCTTGCATTTGCGGGGTAAGATATGTACGGCTTTTTGTGATGGCGTGGATGTGTTTTTAGATGAAAAAAACCGCTTCGTGCCGGATGTCATGATTGTTTGCAATCCGGATATTATTAAGGAAGACGGTATTCACGGCGCGCCGGATTTGGTCGTTGAAGTTTTATCCGTAACGACAGCTAAAAATGATAAGGGCAGAAAAAAAGATATCTATGCGAAAGCGGGCGTTAAAGAATACTGGCTTGTCGATACGTGGAACAAATCGGTTGAAGTATATTACAATAAAAATGGCTGGCTCGTTTTGGACAATATATATTTTTATCTGACGGAAGAAGAAAGAAAAGAGAATGACCAGTTGCCGGATAATGACAAAGATAAGATAGAAGTATTCGATACGATTGAATTATCGGTTTGCGACAATTTTGCAGTGGAGCTTGAGTATATATTTGAAAAAATATAATAAAAAAAGAAGTCATGACATAACGTCTGACTTCTTTTTTTATCATCGCATATTGATGAATTGCAGGTCAATGCCGAAATCACCGGCTCTGAGTGTCTGAATGACGGCTTGCAGGTCGTCTTTTTTCGCGCCGGAAACGCGCACCTGGTCGCCCTGCATTTGAGTATTTACTTTCAGTTTCGTCGCTTTGATGGCGGCGATTATCGCTTTGGCTTTTTCTTTGGAAATGCCCTGTACAATATTGATATTTTGGCGGACGGTGCCTTTAGCGGCAGCTTCCACTTTGCCTGGGTCGAGGCAGCGCAGCGGAATACCTCTTTTAGCCATGCGGGCGCGCAGAATGTCGAGGATTGCGTTTAATTTGTAATCGTCTTCTGCTGCAATTTTAATAGATTTTTCATCAAGTTCAATGCTTGCCGTGCTGCCGCGGAAATCGTAGCGCTGGGAAATCTCTTTTTCCGTCTGGTTGACGGCGTTGCTCATTTCCTGCATATCCACCTGAGATACGATATCGAAAGAACTGTCTTTTGCCATGTATAATCAACTCCATTATTAATTTATTTTTAACGTTTGAAAAAGCGGAAAATCAGCCAGGCTACGACGCCTGCACCGAGAACGGTCAAAATCACCGGCAGGGCGACAAAGAAGAAAAAGCCGAGCACCGCAATGCCGCCGACAGCGATAAGCGCTTTGGTGAGCCAGCTGCCGGAAGAACTGCCGCCGAGGCGGACGTAGCGCACTTTCATACCGCCGGAACGGTATCCCTGCTGATAGCGCGATTGGTTTTGTCTATATTGATAGGAATTTTCTTTGCGGAAGTTGTTTTCGTCCTCAATGGTTACACCGCTGTAATTGCGGGCTTCACTGCTCGTCATCGTTTGTACGTCCTGTATATTTTGGCAATACGGACAGTTGCCGTTACTGTCTAATTCATGGTTACATCTAGCGCAGCGCATAAATTTCTCCTTTATATTAAAACCTAAAAAACAGCCTGTTGTGCTAATTGATTTTTCCAAGCAGTATAAACTATTATACTGCTGGCTTAAAGGCTCAATGTTTTACCAGCACAATGGATAAAAAACATCTTTAGTTTAGTATATTAGTCAAAAAGTCAATTGTCAAGCAAATACTGTACTGTTGGGAAAGAATTTTGAGAATACAGAATTTGCGAAGATGAATTGACAATTTTTACCGTTTTTTTACATAGAAGCGCATAAGTAAATCTTTGCCTGAATTTTTATTTTAGATTTTACATAAGCGTCATTGTAACTTTACATTGCTTTTGTATACTTAGACACAGAAATTAAACAAGAACTTAAATCTGGGGAGGATTTAAAATGAATTGGAAAAAATTGGCGTCTCTCGGCGTCGTAGCAATGATGTCTTTAAGTATTCTCGGTTGCGGAAGCGACAGCGCAAGCAACACTTCTTCTGGCGACAGCTCTTCCATCAGCGGCAGTGTAACGGGCTCCGGTTCTTCGGCGCTTTTACCGCTGGCTAAAGATGCAGCTGATAAATTTAAAGAACTTCATCCGGAAGTTTCTATCACATTGAACGGCGGCGGCTCTGGTACGGGCTTGAAACAGGTTGCTGACGGTTCCGTTGATATCGGTAACTCCGACGTGGCTGCCGATACGAAACTGGACAAAGCTGTAGCTGACGGTCTTGTTGACCACAAAGTCTGCGTTGTAACGATGGCTCCTGTCATCAACAAAGATATTGCAGCTCAGGTAAAATCTTTGACAAAACAGCAGTTGACTGATATCTTCACAGCTAAAGTAACAAACTGGAAAGAAGTCGGCGGTCCGGATGAACCAATCGTACTCGTAACTCGTCCGTCCACTTCCGGTACACGCGCATTATTCAAAGAATTTGCTTTAAACGGTGCGGAAGAAGCTTCCAACAAATCTCTGGAAACGGATGACTCCGGTACACTTCTGCAGAGCATTAAAGACAACAGAGGCGCTATCGGTTACGTAGCATTGTCCTATCTCGTAAATAACAAAGATGTTGCTACTGTTGCTGTTGACGGTGTAGAACCTACTTTGGAAAATACTTACAACGGTACGTATCCAATCTGGGGTTACGAACATATGTATACTAAAGGTGAACCTACTGGTGCTGTAAAAGCTTATCTCGACTTCATCATGTCTGATGAATATGGCAAAGCTATCGAAGCTCAGGGTTATGCTGTAACGAGTAAAATGCAGGTTCAAAGATAATCATTAAAAAATGAAAAAAGGCGGATTTTACTTTCGCCTTTTTTTTATTCGTGAATTTTGACGAAAGGGTGTTTTAATGGAAGCGACAAATACAGCAGCATACCGCCAAAATAATATCTGGCGCGGTATTATAACGGCGTGCGGTCTGCTGATGATTATTATAACGATCGCTATCGGTGCATTTCTGTGCTATAAAGGTATAGGAACGTTCACGATTTACGACCACAGTCTTACGGAATTTTTGTTTTCATCCGAATGGAAACCGGCTGATAATGCAACAGGCGGCGGCAGCGTCGGCGCAGCTGTATTTATTTTCGGTTCGATTGTAACCTGTTTTCTGGCACTTGTCATCGCTACGCCGTTTTCGCTGGCAAGCGCGATTTTCATGGTGGAAATATCGCCGGGTCTGGGCAGAAAGATTTTGCAGCCGGCGGTAGAAATTTTCGTAGGTATTCCGTCCGTTGTATATGGCTGGATTGGTCTTACGATTTTAGTACCGTTCATTAAGGATTTGTTCGATTTGCAGTTCGGTTTTTCCGTGCTGGCGGCCGGTATCGTACTTGCCGTGATGATTTATCCGACGATTACGAGCCTGTCGGCTGACGCCATCAGAAGCATCTCGAATTCTTCGCGTCAGGCTTCCTACGGCTTGGGTGCGACACGCTGGCAGACAATCAGCAAAGTCGTTATCCCGGCAGCAATCTCCGGCATTATGACGGCGATTGTGCTCGGTCTGGCCCGCGCCTTCGGTGAAGCTCTCGCTGTAGCGATGGTTATCGGTAAAATGAAAGCCTTCCCGGAATCAATATTATCACCGACAAGCAACCTCACGGCAGCGATTGCATCCGATATGGGCGGTGCGATGGAAGGCAGTGAGTACAATTTGGCGCTCTGGTCGATGGCACTTTTGCTGTTTATCATTTCATTGGCGTTTATTTTCATTATCCATTATATTTCAGCAAAATCGGCTGAAGCTCAGGGAGGCAAAAAATAATGACGACTGTACAAAGAGCCAAGATGATGGATAAATTCATGACCGGCGTATTTTATGTGGTTGCCGGTTTCTTCCTCCTATTATTATTGGCGTTTACTTTATATGTTTTAATAAAAGGTTTCGGCAACTTTACGCCGGATATGTTCTCGTTCTCGCGCAACGGTATCGGCAATCTGTTCTTCAATACGATTTATCTCGTATTTCTGGCACTGTTAATCAGCGTGCCGCTCGGTGTGGCGGCCGGTACGTATATGGCTGAATATGCCAAACCGGGCAAAATCACGAAATCCATCCGCATGTGTATTGAAACGCTGTCCTCGCTTCCGTCCATTGTAGTCGGGCTGTTTGGTTATCTCGTATTTATCGTTATGACGCATTCGCAGTGGAATTTGTTCGCCGGTGCGCTGGCCGTTTCCATTTTGAGTTTGCCGCTCATCACGACGGTAACGGAAGATGCGCTCAAATCTCTGCCGCCGGGATATAAAAGCGGCAGTCTCGGCATGGGTGCGACGCTTTGGCAGACAATTCGCCACGTAATGCTTCCGGCCTGCATGCCGCGCATTATGACGGGCGTTATCTTAGCAGCCGGACGCGGTTTCGGTGAAGCAGCAGCGCTTTTGTATACGGCCGGTATGAGTACCGATATCGTCTGGTCGAACTGGAACATCTTTTCGCCGACGTGTCCTTTAAATCCGTTCCGTCCGGGTGAAACATTGGCACTGAATATTTGGGCGTCGCGTACGGAAGCACTGGCTCCTAATGCGGCGGATATCGCCAATTTATCTTCAGCTATTTTGATGGTTATGGTATTTGCTTTCAGTTTAGGTGCCCGTTATCTGAGTAGTTATCTGGATAAAAAAGCAGGAGGAAAATAATAGATGACTGATTTTAAATTCGATGTAGAGAGCCTGGATTTATACTATGGTAATTTCAAGGCTTTAAAAGATATTACAATGCAGATTAGAAAAAATGAGATTACGGCATTAATCGGCCCGTCCGGCTGCGGTAAATCCACTTTTTTGAAAACGCTCAACCGCATGAATGACCTTGTGGAAGGCTGTAAGGTGGAAGGAACTATCAAGCTTGACGGAGAAGATATCTACAATGAGCTCGACCCGATTACACTGCGCCGCCGTGTCGGCATGGTATTCCAGCAGCCGAACCCGTTCCCGAAAAGCATTTATGACAATGTTGCCTACGGTCCGCGTATTCACGGCATCAGCAAGAAAAGTAAGCTTGATGAAATCGTGGAACGCAGTCTGCGCCAGGCAGCTATTTGGGATGAGTTGAAAGATCGTCTGAACAAATCGGCGCTCGGTCTTTCCGGCGGTCAGCAGCAGCGTCTGTGCATTGCCAGAACACTTGCCGTACAGCCGGATGTAATCTTGATGGACGAACCGACTTCAGCGCTCGACCCGATTTCCACCGGCAAAATTGAAGATTTGGCTCTGGAGCTGAAAAAGGATTATACAATCGTAATCGTAACGCACAATATGCAGCAGGCAAGCCGTATTTCGGACAAGACAGCATTCTTTCTGCTCGGCGATTTAATTGAATTCGGCGATACGAAGGAACTGTTCGCCAATCCGAAAAATCCGAAGACGGAAGAATACATTACAGGCCGTTTCGGCTGATGCAGTGGAGGAAAGTTAAATGCCAAGAGTTAATTATGTAAATGAATTGAATACGCTTATCAATGATGTGCGCGTTGTCGGCGCGCAGCTGGAAGAAACGATGGATAAGGTTATCCAGAATTTGGATGATAAAAATGCTGTTTTGGCAAAATCCATCCGCAAGGCGGATAAACAGTTCAACGAACGCGAACACAATATCATGGAAAAATGTCTGACGCTCGTGCTCACGCAGGCACCGGTGGCGACGGACTGGCGTGAAATCGCGTCTATCATGGAAATGGTCATAGATATTGAACGCATCGCCGACCATTGCAGTGACATTTCCAAATATACGGCGCTGTTGTCAGAGCTTTCGCCGGTGCAGATTCCCGATTATTTTTACTCCATGGTTGACGTTACGCGCGAAATGCTGCATAACAGCGTGATGTGCTTCAGCGAAAATGATGCCGAGCTGGCGAAAAAAATCATTGCGACCGATGATGTGGTGGATAATTATTTCTCCCGCTACCGTAAAGATATCGTGGAATTCATCAAGGCAAATCCGGAAAACACGGAGCAGTATATTAATTATTTACTGATTGCCAAATATATAGAACGCATTGCCGACCATACGACGAATATCGCGGAATGGGTTATCTATATAGCTAAAAGCGAACTGTCCATATAATACGCAGTGTATTTGCAGAAACATACAGCCTATAGCAGCAGTATAATAGTTTATATTCGTTCGATGTTGTCACTTAACCTCACTGAATATAAACTAATTATACTGCTTCGGAAAATCAACTGATAGAATGAGTATATAATATAAAAATAAGCACGATAAGAGAGAATACAGGCGAAAGCTGGATATTCTCTTTTTTTATACAAAAAGCCTATTGAGTTAATAGAAAAATAATAGCTATTAATAAATTTCAGTTGTGATATAATATTATTTGCAAAAGAACTTGAAAACTTTTAGAAGGGATTGAGAAAGATGAACAGTGTTTGTGTTTGCAAAACCACAAAGAAAATAGAAGAGATATTAAATGCCGTTACGCACGGCATCGGAACGGCGCTGGCAGTGGCGGGTCTTATTGCCATGCTGTATTACGGCTACGATAAGGGAGCGCTGCACATTACGAGCATAATCGTCTATGGCGTGTCGATGATACTGCTGTATCTGGCGTCGACGCTGTATCACAGTTTCAGTTTTTGCAGTCAGAAGGTGCAGTCGGTGTTTAAATGTATCGACCATTCGGCGATTTACGTTCTGATTGCCGGCAATTACACGCCGTTTGCACTGATTGCGCTCTACGGTACTTTAGGCTGGGCCGTATTCGGCGTAGTCTGGGGACTGGCGATTGCCGGTGTCGTGTTTCAGATATTTTTCTACAACCGTTTTCGTGTAATCGGCACGGTCTGCTATCTTGTCATGGGCTGGCTTGCCGTGACGATAGTGCAGCCGCTGCTTGATACGCTTTCGGTGGAAGCAATCTGGTGGCTCGTGGCGGGCGGTGTGCTCTACAGTATTGGCGCGGTGTTCTATCTCGTGCGCAAGATACCGTACAATCATGTCATCTGGCACGTATTCGTAATGCTGGGCAGCGCAGCGCATTTTATAACGATTTTTTATTATGTCTTGCCGCTTAAGGTATGATGAAGGTGATTTTTTAGTGAGTTGAAAAACTATACTTCGCTACTCATGCTGAATTTTCATCCATGTTAGAGATTTTCACGGTAGCTTTAGCTATTAAGAAAAAATTTTTTTAGCTCTGTTTTTAGTTCAAATGTTTGAGCGTAAGTGAGTTTTTGAACGTTAGAGATAAAAAAAATTTTTTCTTAAAGTGAAAATCTCTTATGGGCTACGAATTAAAAGGTTTTAAGATAGCTCTTAGTGCTTCAGCACTTAGAGATATCTTATGCCGTGAGGTGATTTTTCGGCAACTTTTCTTTGACTTCAAAGAAAAATTGCCTGGCACAATATAGATATAAATTAAGAAATACATCTCTTTAGCATATATTGTGCCAAATGGCAGTTGAATAATTGTTGAATAATAAAAGACCTTAGATATACTTCTAGGGTCTTTTATTTTAAAATTTTTAGAGGAAATTTTGCTGAGCGGAGCTAATATATTAGTAGTGAAATTTTTGACAGGAGGGATTATTATGTCGGAAGAAAAATGGATTATGAATGATGAGGAAATTGAACGGGAAGTTGAATCATTATGCCGCTGGGCGGCAGGGCGCGCCGGTGTGATTGTCGTGGCGCCGGTACTCGGACAGATTGCACTTGCCGCCAATGAAGTCTACCTGATTAAACGCATCGCCAATCTGTACGGCAAGGATTTTGACGAAACGGCAAGTTGTGCGTTCATCAGTGCGCTCGGCGGGACTTTCGTCGGTCAGAGTCTGGCGACGCTGCTGCCGTTTCCGCCGCTGCAGATACCAATCGGCATGGGCGTAACGTATGCTGTCGGCAAGGCGGCCAATGCCTGGATAAAGGACGGTATGCCGGATTTGAATGATTTTGCCGACAAATACAAGGATATTTTCAAGAATACGATTGAAGAAGCAAAATCAATGGTGGATATTTTCAAGAAAGACCCGAATAAGGATAAACCGCTCGGCGATGAAAATAAGGATTTTAAATTTTGATATTTGATTTAAAAGCAGAAAGGATTTTTATCTATGCGAAGTGCATTTGATATTATCGGGCCGATTATGATAGGTCCGTCCAGTTCGCATACGGCAGGAGCGGTGCGGCTCGGTCTTATGGCGAGAGCCATTCTGGCGGAAGAGGTGAAGTCGGCCGATATTAAGCTGCACGGCTCATTTGCGCAGACTTACAAGGGACACGGCACGGATAGAGCTTTAATCGCCGGTATTATGGGCTTTAAGCCGGATGATGAGCGCATACGCGATGCTTTGCAGCTTGCCACGAAAAATAATATAGAATATAATTTTACAAAGGTAAATCTGGAGGATGCGCATCCGAATACGGCGATTATAAATCTTACGGGTGTATCGGGGCGGACGGTAAGTTTGCAGGGCGCTTCCATCGGCGGCGGCAATATTCTCGTTTCGCACGTGAACGATTTTGAAGTGAATTTAAGCGGCAAATATCCGTCGCTTATCGTAGTGCACAGAGACAGACCGGGCGTTATAAACGGTGTAACGGCGGCGTTGGCGCTGTACAATATCAATATCGCCTATATGAAGGTTTCACGCAAGGAACGCGGCGCGCAGGCACTGATGAATATTGAGGTGGATAATCCTGTACCGGATGAGGCTATCGGCGTATGCAGCACGCTGTCCGGCGTGGAAAAAGTTTTGCGTATTGACGCGATTTAGTTGGAGTGAAAGTGATGATAAATTTTTCTTGTATGGAAGATTTGATGAGTCTGGCGGAGAGCAGCGGAAAATCCGTCGCTAATATTATCGTTGAATATGAGGCGGAGCATAGCCTGAAATCGGATATATCGGTAAAGAAGCATATGAGTGAGATATGGCAAGTGATGAAAGACTCCGCCGACAAAGGAGTTGCCAATACGCAAAAATCGGTCAGCGGCATGGTCGGCGGCGATGCCAAGAAATTATTCATGTATGAAAGCGGCTATTGCGGCAATTTTGTGCGCGATGCTGCCGCTTATGCCGTAGCAGTGGCAGAAACGAACGCCGTAATGGGCAAAATCGCCGCCTGTCCGACGGCAGGTTCCTGCGGTATCGTGCCGGGGGTGCTTCTAGCGGCGCAAAAGCATTACGGATACAGCGATGAGCGCATCGGTCAGGCATTGTTCACGGCGACGGGTATCGGTATGGTGATTGAAAACAACGCTATGATTGCAGGGGCGCAGGGCGGCTGTCAGGCGGAATGCGGTTCGGCGGCAGGTATGGCGGCGGGAGCTTTGGCTGATTTGGCAGGCGGCGATGTGCGCCAAATCGGCAATGCTGTGGCACTGGCCATAAAAAATCTGCTGGGGCTTGCCTGCGACCCGGTGGCGGGCCTCGTAGAAGTACCGTGCGTCAAGCGCAATGGCTTTGCGGCAACGGTGGCAGTAGTGGCGGCGGATATGTCGCTTGCCGGTATAAATTCCGTAATTCCGGTGGATGAAGTGATTGATGCCATGTACCGCATCGGTCGCATGCTGCCTGAAGCAATACGCGAAACAGCCCAAGGGGGATTGGCTACGACTTGCACAGGACTGAAATTAAAGAAAAAAATTTATAATGATTAACTCATTGTGCTAGTAAAACATCAAGCCTTTAGCCAGCAGTATAATAGTTTATATTCGCTGCCTGTTGGCACTTAACCTCACTAAATATAAACTATTATACTGCTTTTAAAAATCAATTAGCACAACAAGTAAACTACATAATAATATAATGAAGGAATTTGATATGTTAAAAAAATATATTTTATTTTTTATATGTATGTTAATATGTTTAACAAACTTTTCCGTAGGCTTTTGTGCAAATAAAAACGCAGAAGTTAATGATAAAATAAATCTCGTTTGGCAGCCGGTGGTGGATGAAGCAAATGACCTGTCGCAAATAGCAAAACTGCCGGGGGTTAATATTGTGTCGCCGTCGTGGTTTGTGATTGACAATGCCAACGGCCATATAAAAGACAATGGAGACTTTCTGTATGCGCGCGATTTGAAAAAGAAAGACTATAAAATATGGGCGCTCATAACGAATGATTTTAATCCGGAACTTACGCATAAATGGCTCAATGATGAAAAAGCAAAGGCGTATATAATCCGCCAAATGGTTTTTTATGCGCAGCGTTATCCGATTGACGGTTATAATTTCGATTTTGAAAATATCTATGACAGCGACAAAGACGCTCTGTCCCGTTTTGTAGAGGAAGCTACAGGCGAGCTGCATAAGCAGGGCATTACCGTTTCCATGGATATAACGGTGGCTTCCGATACGGCGAACTGGTCAAGCTGTTATGACCGCGCGGTTTTGGGCAAAACGGTCGATTACTTAGTGTTGATGGCGTATGATGAGCACGGCAGACTGTCAAAAACGGCCGGTTCGGTGGCGTCGATAAATTGGGTGGAAAACGGCGTGAAAAATCTCATAGCCCAGGTTCCGCCGGAGAAAGTAATTCTCGGCGTGCCGCTGTACATGCGCCTGTGGGAGGAAAGCTCCATCGGCAGAGTTACGGCTTCGACGCTTAGTATGGCTCAGGCGGATGAGCTGAAAAAAGCTAAAAAAGCAAAATCAATTTGGTTGCCGAATGAAGGGCAGTATTATTTTTCCTATAGAGAAAACGGCAAGACATATCATGTTTGGCAGGAAGAGGCAAAATCGCTGCAGCTGAAAGCGGCGCTCGTGCGCAAATACAATCTGGCGGGCATTGCTTCGTGGCGCAAAGGTTTTGAAACGCCCCGCATTTGGCAGGTGCTGGATAGAGAACTGAGAAGAAGGTGAGATTTTTTATGCCGAAGAGACTTTTAGGGGGTATATTTCTGACACTGGCGGCCAGTGTCTGGGGCGGCATGTTCGTTGCCGTAAAAATCGCTGTAGAGTATATACCGCCTATTCCTCTTGTCTGGATGCGTTATATAGTGGCGTTTATAGTGCTTGCCGCTGTCGTCGTTTACCAGCGGGAAAATTTGAAGATAGCGCGCAAGGATATTGCGCTATTGCTCAGTATCGGCGTCATCGGCCATACGATTTCCATCGTGACGCAGGAGTACGGCACGATGTTTTCCTCCGCGCAGATGGGCTCGGTCATAACCTCGGCGACGCCGGCATTCATGCTGATATTTGCCGCATGGCTCTTAAAAGAAAAAATGACGGTGCGCAAGATACTGTCGATAATTCTGGCGACAGTCGGGGTAATACTGATTGCCGGTGTGGACAGCATGGATATGAGCAAACAGCTCGGCGCGTTTTGCTCGACAGTTGCCGCGCTTACATGGGCGTTGATGTCCGTTATGCTGAAATTAATTCCGAGCCGTTATTCACCCTTGCAGATAAATTTTTATGCCGTGCTTACAGCCATTATTTGTTTGACACCGGTAAACCTGCCGACAGTGAGCGCTCTTCCCTGGGATAAAATCCTCCAGCCGGAAATAATCGGCTGCGTCGTCTATATGGGCGCGATTTCCACTTCGATTGCCTTTCTGCTCTGGAATAAAGGGCTGCTTTTGATGGAGGCGGGAGCGAGCGGACTGTTTTTCTTCTTTCAGCCGATAGTCGGGACATTTCTCGGCTGGCTCATTCTGGATGAACAGATAACGCTCAGTTTCTGGATAGGCAGTCTGCTGATTTTTATCGGCGTATTTTTAGTTACAGTCAGAAACGAATAAGATATTAATAAACAAGAAAACCACTACTTAAAAAAAGTAGTGGTTTTTTTTATGCCGTAAATATTTAGTTATGGATTTTTGCCTGTAATCTGCGTTATAGTTTTCGCGAAGTATCTCCTTTTACGAAAAATAATTTATTTTAGAGTTCCGTCATCGCCATATTGAGCTGTTTGCGTTTAAATGACATGGTGGGATGTACATAATAATTCAAAGTGATATTCACATTGCTGTGCCCTAAAATCTCGCTTAAAACCTTGATATCCACATTTTTTTCCACGCATCTGCCAGCGAATTTATGACGCAGCTGATGAAAATTTATAACGGGAATATTGTTTTTTTGCAAAAATTTTTTGAAGCGGTACTGTAAGGTGCGCGGGTCGAGAACTTTGCCGTCAATACCAAAAAGAAAATCATCCGTTTCCCGTTTTTGACAGATATGCGCAATACGTTCCACCAGAATATCCGGTATCGGTATGAAACGGCGCGAAGTGCTCGTTTTCGGTTCGCCTATTATCAGTCTGGTTTTCTTGCCGTTTACGGGATTGCTGATACGCTGTACTGTTTTCTGCACGGTCAGAATATTGTTGTCCAAATCAACGTCTTTTTTCTGCAAAGCGCATATTTCTCCAATCCGAAGCCCCATGTATCCGGCAATGGCAATCGCTGTCGTCGTGTCATTTTCTTCGCATCTTATCGCCTGACAGATAAGCTGCCAGTTTTCATCCGATAAAAACTTTTTTCTCAATGTGTTTTTTATTATACGAATATTTTTTGTAGGATTTAGGATGAAATATTTTCTTTCAGCGAAGGTAAAAATCATTTTTAAGATTGTCATTATATTGCGAACGGAAGTTACGGACAGCGGTTTTTCCTCGTTATGCGATTTTTGCGTCAGCAATTTATTGATGAATGTCTTGATTGCTGCTTCATCTATCATGTACAGTTTATTTTTGCCGAAAGCTGGCATGAGATATTTTCGCAGTACATAAGCGTATAAAGCGCAGGTGGATTCTTTCGTATAAACTCTGACTGAACTGAGCCACTGATAGCTTATATTCTGAAAAGTAGCCGTAGCCGCTGGTGAAATCGTGCCGTTAATCGTCTGGTCTTGCAGCATTTTCAACCGCATGGAGCATTCTTCGTAGGAATAGGCATAAACATATTTGTATACAATTTTGCCGTCGGCTTTTTTTCCTACTGCCAATCGCCCTTCAAAGCGTCCGTCTTTGCGTTTGTAAATATTTAATTTCATTTTGATTGCCTCCTGTAATTTGGTTATTTATTAATAATTGCCAATATTCTCCGTATAAATATTGTGTAAAACATTTAAGGAGAAGACTTGACAATAAAACAAATTATAGTAGAATAAAATCGTTAGGTTTCGTAAAAGGAGATATTTAGTGAGATTTTTACATAAAATTTTGAGGTGGGTAATGTTTGAAATACGCTTATAAAACAGAGATTAAGCCGACCGATGAACAGGCGCGCAAAATTCGGCGCAGTATCGGTATCTGCCGCTGGCTCTACAATGAATATCTTGAAACAAATAAGCGTTTGTACAGAATGTACCAGCGGGGATTGCTCGACAGCAACCAGCCGTATTTCATGACAGCCAACGACTTTGATAAATATGTAAATAACAAGCTCAAAACGAAACCTAAGTACGCTTG
>JFBN01432849.1_pt1 | contig 24770 bp, 23 predicted proteins | sample 768741 | NCBI WGS metagenome assembly JFBN01 (sample SAMN01983846, study PRJNA193217) | chicken gut metagenome | biome: terrestrial biome; isolation source: ceca of Broiler chicken | host: Gallus gallus | place: United Kingdom: England | collected 2010-09-07
AAATAAATATCGCCTAAAGCATCACGCTTTATGGTTACTGTTTTTACTTTTCCGTCGATATCCCGTGATTTAAAATACCGGTATTTCTGATTGGCTATTCTAATAATGTTTCCGTCATACAGTTTCCAACCTGACGTTTTCAAAGTATACGATTTATACTTGCGTACTTTCTTAAATGACGGCGGGGCTGAACGGATATTATGCTTCTGATTTCTGAAAAACAGCTTGTAGGCGCGGTCTATACGCTCAGTTATATTCTGCACCGCCTGTGAGCCAATTTCATTAAGATAGCTGAACTTTGTTAGTTTTTTCAGTTTAGTCAAGTGTCCCTGCAAAGTAAATTTGTGCAATGATTTTTTAAATAAGCGATAATACCGTTTATGGAGTGCAATGCAGTGATTATAAATAAGACCTGCTGCGTTAATCTGTCTATGAAGTTTTCTGTTTTGTTTGGAATTGTACAGCTTAAAGCAATAGGTTTTCATTTATCTCACCGCCTTACATTATTCATAATTTTATGATACCATATAGCTATATAAAGCTAAATAGTCCGACTTCAATTGCTTACACAAATTCGTCGGACGTGCCTTATATCCTCAGTGCTAAAGCACGGGGCTTTACGGCACATTTGATAAACATACTATAAATTAAAGTTGGGAGTTTTTGCTTATGTTCAGATTTTTAACAGCCGGAGAATCGCACGGACAATGCCTGACAGCCATTGTCGAAGGAATACCTGCCGGTCTTAAAATAAATCTCGATGAAATGAATATGCAGATGGCGCGCCGCCAGAAAGGCTACGGCCGCGGCGGACGCATGGCGATTGAAACGGATAAGGTCGATATCCTGTCCGGCGTGCGTTTCGGCGAAACGATGGGCGACCCTGTTACGCTGCGCGTTGTCAATAAAGACTGGGAAAACTGGACGGACCGAATGTCTGTCATGGGTACGCCGACCTGGGGCAAAGTCACGGCGGCGCGTCCCGGTCATGCTGATTATGTAGGCGTGAAAAAATACGACCGCACGGATATCCGCGATATTCTGGAACGCTCCAGCGCCAGAGAAACGGCTGCACGAGTGGCAGCGGGAGCTTTGGCCCGCCAATTCCTCGCAGCGTGCAGCATTAAAATCGTCTCGCAGGTGATAAATATCGGCGGCGTAAAAGCCGACACATCAAACACTGATTACAAAACGCTTGCGCCGAATGACAGCGATTTAAACTGCAACGATGCACAGGCGGAAGCCAAAATGCGTGCGGCAATCCGCGACGCAGGACAGGCGGGCGATACGCTCGGCGGCGTGTTTGAAGTTGTCGTGCAGAACATGCCTATCGGTGTAGGCAGTCATATTCAGTGGGACAAACGCCTCGACATGCAGCTTGCCGGTGCCATGATGTCCATTCAGGCGATAAAAGGCGTAGAAATCGGCGATGGCTTCGGCTATGCGGAAAAACCGGGCAGCCAGCTGCACGATGAAATGTTCTATGATGAAACGAAAAATGTTTACCGTAAGACAAACCACGCCGGCGGCATTGAAGGCGGCATGAGCAACGGTGAGCCGATAATCGTCCGTGCCTGCATGAAACCGATACCGACACTGATGACGCCGCTTCATTCGGTAGACATTGAAAGTAAGCAGGAAGTTCTCGCCTGCAAGGAACGCAGTGATGTATGCGCCGTTCAGGCGGCTTCTGTAGTCGGCGAAGCAATGGTGGCGCTTACAATCGCCAAAGCCGTGCTGGAAACGTTCGGCGGCAGCTGCATGACGGATTTGCTCCATAATATTGAAGCGTATACGAAACGAATTAAGGGATGAATATGAAATCGAATATTGTGCTTATCGGCTTTATGGGGTCGGGCAAGTCGATTACTGGAAAGCTTCTGGCTTATAAACTGGGTTACAGTTTTGTCGATACGGATAATGAAATCGAGAAGATTTACAAACAGAAAATAAAGGATATCTTCGCCAGCGAGGGTGAAGCCGTGTTCCGCGCGCGGGAAACGGAAACGATAAAAAAAATAGCCGCCAGAAATCATCAGGTGATTTCCACCGGCGGCGGCGTGGCGACGAAAGAGGAAGACATGAAGATACTGCGCGACAATGCCATCGTCATATCGCTGGCTGCATTGCCGCACACTATTTTAAAACGTACCGGTAATGATAAGCGGCCGCTTCTGGCAAAAAAAACGAAAGAAGAACGGCTGAAAACAATTGTGGAACTCATGGCTAAGCGCGCCAAATTCTATAAAAATGCCGATTTAATCGTAAAGACGGACAATACGACTCCATTACAGAACGTGGAAATAATTTTAAAATATTTAAAGGGTGTGAGATAATTGCGCACTGTAAAAGTTGATTTAGGTGATAAATCGTATGATATTATCATCGGACATAATTTAAAACAGCAGATAATTGATTTTGTGCAAAGCAGAAAATTTTCCCGCAAGGCTCTTTTGATTACGGATACGAATATCGAGCCGCTGTACGGCGCAAAAATACAGTCTGTTTTGAACGAAGCAGGACTTGATGTAAAAATTGCTGTAATTCCGGCGGGCGAACAGTCGAAATCGCTCTCCTGCGCCGAAACGCTGTACACACAGGCTATCGAGCACGGGCTGGACAGAAAATCGCCGATTATCGCTCTCGGCGGCGGTGTAGTCGGTGATTTGGCAGGATTTATCGCAGCGACATTTATGCGCGGCGTGCCGTTCATTCAGATGCCGACGAGTCTTCTGGCGCAGGTGGATTCCAGCGTCGGCGGCAAAGTGGCGGTAAACCATGCGCTCGGCAAGAATTTAATCGGCGCATTTTATCAACCGCAGGCCGTATTTATGGATTTGGACATGATGCAGAGCCTGCCGCAGCGGGAAATCGCCACCGGGCTCGGCGAAGTGGTGAAATACGGTTATATTTATGACAAAGATTTTTATCAGTATCTGCTGGACCATAAAGACGAAATTCTGCACCTGCAATCGGAAGCAATCAGCCATGTAATCGCGCGTTCCTGCGAAATAAAAGCAGATGTTGTTTCGCAGGATGAAAAAGAAGCGGGACTTCGGGCAATTTTGAATTTCGGACATACGCTGGCACATGCTATTGAAAAGGAAACGCAGTATAAAAAGTACAATCACGGCGAAGCCGTAGCCATCGGCATGGTCGGCGCGGCCAAAATCAGTGCCAAACTCGGCATGATTGACGAAAAAATCGTCACCGATATGGAAAAGCTGCTTGAACTGTTAAATCTGCCGCAAAAAGCGCAAGGTTGCACAGCGGAAAAAATCTATGCCGATATTTTCCACGACAAAAAAACAGTCAACGGCACAGTGAACTGGGTGCTGCTGCAAGATATCGGTAAAGTATGTATCACGAAAGACGTACCGGAAACAGTCGTTAAAGAGGCGATTGCAGAAATTCTGGCTTAAAAATATTGCTAAATAAAAACTACACTTATGAAGTTATAAAAAGTATAACTTTCGTAAGTGCAGTTTTATAAACGGTTTGAGAACATACTGATAAACAGAGATGTTGATTTTTCGTTAGATTAAAAGTATCATTAGATGTATTTAAATTGGACGAAAATAAGGAAAAATGCCAGGAAAAAGCAAAGATTAAAAGTATCATTAAATATAAAAAACGAACTAAAAGACCTTATCTTTATGATAAGGTCTTTTTATACGTATTTACATTATACGTATTTTATGTTATATTGTTTTTTGAGGAGGGATTAAATGAACTTCAAACAAATGGAGAAAATCATTTTATCCGCTGGATGGAAGTTTAAAGATGCGCAAGGTTCACATTATCATTATGTACATGATGATAGACCGGGTAAAGTAACTATTCCCAATCATGGGAAAAAGACTTATCTCTTCGTGTCGTAAATTCCATACTCAGACAGGCTGGGTTGAAATAACCCGGCTTTCTCCTCTAAAAAATAAGTTTAAAGAGGTGTTGTTTATGTTAAGTATATATCCTGCTATTTTTTATGAAGAAAAAGAAGGCGGTTATTCTGTTATTTTTCCGGATTTAAATCATCTTGCTACATGCGGCGATACTTTAAATGAGGCAATGGCTATGGCAGTGGATTGTTTAGCGGGTTATATCTATTCGGAGGAGCTTGACGGTAATACGGTTCCGGCACCAACGCCTATGGATAAAATTGATATTCATTGTGAAGATGACGCTGATAGTGATTATGTCAAAGCTTTTGTAAATATGGTATCAGTTGATGTAAAGGAGTATGCTCGTACACATTTTACTAAATCCGTGAAAAAAACATTGACAATTCCTAAATGGCTTAATGATGAAGCTGAACGCCGTAAAATAAACTTTTCTAAAGTTTTACGTACAGCGTTATTGAATGAAATTAAAGTATAAGTTTTATTCTATATTTTCAAAGATGTACTCTTGGTTCAACAGCAAAATTATCGCAAACTTTGTACAAGCTGTAGCATGTGTCACTCGCGGGCGAGGCGACATCAAAAAAATTAACCAGCAGTATAACAGTTTATATTCGTTCGATGTTGTCACTTAACCTCACTAAATATAAACTATTATACTACTTTAGGTAATCAACTAGCACAATAGGTCACAGTTGGTAAAAAACACTAAAAACCTTGCTAAATAAACGGTTTGAGAATATACTGATAAACAGAAATGTTAATTTTTCGTTAGATTAAAAGTATCATTAGATGAATTTGAATTATTTTACGGCGTAGGTATACATGTGGTGCAACACCGATTAAAAGTATCATTAGATGAATTTGAATACATTTTGTTCATCTCTCCTTAGCTAAACAGTCTATGATTAAAAGTATCATTAGATGAATTTGAATGAACACCTTACAAAACGTTTTGCACTTACCATATCACGATTAAAAGTATCATTAGATGAATTTGAATTTTGATTAGAAAAGCTGCTAAACTTAGTCAATCTAAGATTAAAAGTATCATTAGATGAATTTGAATAATGTAAAAAACGAGCCAAAATAAAAAGGTTATCTCCCATCAATTCGGGAGATAACCTTTTTGTATATCTTGGCTTATTTATCGAAGATGTTTCTCAAAGCCTGTTTGTTTACGTCACGGTTCAGCTGTGCGAGGTAAGTCGTCAGTTTAATGTGTTTCGGACATACTTCTACGCAGTTCTGGCTGTTGCCGCAGCTAGTGATGCCGCCTTTTTCCATAAGGGCATTAAGACGTTTTTCTTTGTCGAATTTGCCGTACGGATGAAGGTTGAACAGATAAGCTTGTACAGTCGGAGCAGGGCCGATGAAGTCGGACTGAGGTCCAACGTTAGGGCAAGCTTCGAGGCAGCAGCCGCAAGTCATGCAGTGAGAGATTTCGTATGCAGTAGCAGCAGTGTACGGGTTCTGAATAGGAGCTTCACGGTTTTCCCAGCTGCCGTCAACATTAATCCAGCCCTGAATACGTTTGAGGCTTTCAAACATAACAGTACGGTCGATTAAGAGGTCGCGGATTACAGGGAAAGTACGAGCCGGAGCAATGCGGATTGGCTGCGGCATTTTATCGATAAGAGCTGCGCAAGCCTGACGAGCGCGGCCGTTGATAACCATCATGCAGGCACCGCAAACTTTTTCCAGACAGTTGCATTCCCAAACTACAGGAGTAGTTTTTTTGCCGTCTTTTGTTACAGGATTTTTCTGGATTTCCATTAAAGCAGCAACGACGTTGAGCGCCGGGCGATAAGGAATTTCAAATTCTTCAGTGTATGGTTTACTAGTAGGACTGTCCTGACGTTCAATAATGAGATGAACAGTTTTTTTAGTATCTGCCATTATTTTTTGCCTCCTTTAGTGATATCATAACGACGTGGACGAGGTTTTACTAAGGAGTGATCGAAATCAATGTATTCGATAATCGGTTCACAAGTTTCAGGATTGATGTGAACAAGAGTTGTCTTTAAGAAATGTTCGTCATCACGGTTAGGATATTCTTCTTTGAAGTGAGCGCCGCGGCTTTCATTACGCATGAGGGCTGCTTTGCAGATTGCCATAGCGTAGATAATCATGTTGCGGAGCTGACGTACAAACATTGCTTCCTGGTTTGCCCAGCGGCCTTTATCTGTAAGACCGATATGATCCCATTTCTTGAGGATTTTCTTGATTTCTTCATAGCAGAATTCCAGGTTTTTATTGATACGTTCAACGAAGCAGTAACGCAGCATCAAATCGGATAATTCTTTATGCAGCATATGAGCGTTTACGTCGCCGTCCATGCTCATGATTTTTTCGAATTCGTCAACAGTTGCCTGTTTAGCAGCAGCCAGTTCAGCTTCAGTCAATGCGTCGCCGTTGTCTTCAGCAAGAACTTTGCCTTCGATTTCCCAAACACTGTCGCCGTTTGCCCAGCTGATAGCTTCCGGACCGGAAACTGTACCGGAGTGAGCAGCGGAAAGGAGGGAGTTAGCGCCGAGACGGTTAGCACCGTGATACTGATAGTCGCATTCGCCGGAAGCGAACAGACCAGGAATATTCGTTCTATGTTTGCGGTCTACCCAGATACCACCCATGGAATAGTGAATGGAAGGGAAAATCTGCATTGGAACTTTACGCGGGTCATCGCCTACGAATTCTTCGTAAATTTCCATGATACCGGCGAGTTTGCGGTTTAAGTAATCAGCATCTATATGGGAAAGGTCGAGGTATACGCGGTTTTCGCCGTTAATGCCCAGACCCATATGAACGCATACTTTGTAGATTTCGCGGGCTGCGATATCACGCGGTACGAGGTTGCCGTAAGCCGGATATTTTTCTTCGAGGAAATACCAAGGTTTGCCGTCTTTGTAAGTCCATACACGGCCGCCTTCACCGCGGGCTGCTTCGGACATTAAGCGGTTTTTATCTTCGCCCGGGATAGCTGTCGGGTGAATCTGAATGAATTCAACGTTACCGAGGTAAGCACCTTCCTGATAAACATCGGAAACAGCGGAGCCGTTGCAGATAGTGGAAGCTGTGCATTTACCGTAAATCATACCAGGACCGCCTGTTGCGAGGATTACAGCGTCAGCAGGGAAAGCCTGAATTTCCATGGAGTTCATGTTCTGAGCTGTGATACCGCGGCAAACGCCCTGTTTGTTTCTGATGATATGAACGAATTCCCAGAATTCGTATTTTTTAACTTTTCCTTTTACTTCGAGTTTACGAACCTGTTCATCGAGAGCATAAAGGAGCTGCTGGCCTGTTGTAGCACCGGCGAAGCAGGTACGTTTGTGTTTTGCACCGCCGAAGTTGCGAAGGTCGAGGTTACCTTCCGGTGTACGAGTGAACGGAACGCCCATGCGGTCGAACATTTTGATGAGTTTCGGAGCGTTTTCACACATGCCTTTAACAGCGAGCTGGTCAGCTAAGAAGTCGCCGCCGTAAATTGTATCGTCGATATGGTCCCAAATAGTATCGTGTTCACCTTTGGAGTCCATGCAAGCGTTAATACCACCCTGTGCGCAGAGGGAGTGAGAACGTTTTACCGGGCAATAAGAGAATAAATCTACAATACCGCCGGATTCACAAATTTTAATCGTAGCCATAAGACCGGATAAACCGCCGCCGACAACGATGATTTTTTTGGTAGATTTCACGTGAGTCTCTCCTTATATCTAAAATTAAAGATTAAAACCAATACATTGCCATGGAAGCAAGTACTATAAGCGATAATACTACCCATAAAAGCATGAAAATGCGGGAGCAGAATGTCTGAATACGAGGACCTTTTGCAATACCCCAGGTCATGGCAAATGTAGTAAGACCGTTGCAGAAATGGAATGCAGTTGCAATCATAGCGATAAGGTAAGCAGCCCAGATAATCGGATTGGACAGATAAGCCTGCATCAGTTCGAAGGAAATCGGAGTGCCGCCGCCTTTTACCATAATGCGGAGATAAACAACATGCCAGATTAAGAATACAAAGATAATAACAGCCGTTATTCTTTGCAGGAAGAAGTTCCAGTTGCGGGCATAGCCGTAACCGCTTGTAGCATTGTTTTTAGCTTGCATTAAAATATAAAGACCATACAAGCCGTGGAAGAGAAACGGAATTAAGATAAAGCAGATTTCAAGCGGCAGCATAATAGCGTGCGGAATAGCAGCCAAATGACCTACTGCCGTATTGAATACTTCCGGTCCGCCCAATACAGTGGCGTTTGTAAAAATGTGTTCGAGTAAGAATAAACCTACAGGAACGATACCGCAGAGAGAGTGAAGTCTGCGAACGTAAAATGTTGTGTGAATCATCCTTGAACCTCCTGTACATTTTAATTTTCATAGGGAAAATTTACACACTTACGACATGCTGAAAAGCTTCTATTTGAATTCGTTAAAATAAAAATAGCAATCCCCGGGTGCCTCACGGTTGACAAAATAAACTGAGCCCCTCTCCAAAAAAAGGAGCTCAGGATTTTGTTTAATTATTTAATTTGGTCGATATCGAATTTGCGATAAGGAGCCTGACCGATTTCGTAGAAGTTGTTTCCTTCGGAGTCGATTACAACGATTGCAGGGAAATCTTCAACCGTGAGAGCAGCGAGTGCTTCAGGTCCGAGTTCAGGATAAGCGATTACTTCGTATTTTTTCACGCATTTGGAGATGAGGGCAGCAGCACCGCCGACAGCAGCAAAGTAAGTAACGCCGTTTTTCTTCATGGAGTCAACAACTGCTTTGTCGCGGGAGCCTTTACCAATCATGCCTTTAATGCCCTGTTCGAGCATTGTCGGAGTATAAGCGTCCATACGACCGGATGTAGTAGGTCCGCACGAGCCAATCGGATTACCAGGTTTTGCAGGAGTCGGTCCGAGGTAATAAACGATTTGGTTATGCCAATCGATAGGAAGTTTTTCTCCGCGAGCGAGAGCTTCTGTCATAACTTTATGAGCAGCATCGCGCGCGCTGTAGATAACGCCGCTGATGAGAACGCTGTCGCCTGCTCTTAATTTACGAGACTGTTCTTCAGTCAAAGGTGTGGTAATGCGAATTTTTTCAGCCATTTAAATGTACCTCCCGAATAATTATAATACACGTTTAGAATGACGGCATGCGTGGCAGCAGATAGTTACTGCAACAGGAAGGCCGGCGATATGAGTCGGACCCCATTCGATGTTTACAGCCAGAGCACTTGTAGTACCGCCGAGCTGCGGGCCGATACCTGTCTGATTGATCATTTCTAAAAGTTCTTCTTCTAATTTTGCATATTCAGGATGTGCGTTGCGGACGTTGGTTGGACGAAGCAAAGCTTTTTTGGACATAACAGCAGCGCGGTCCATAGTTCCGCCGATACCGATACCGATAACCATAGGCGGGCAAGGATTGCAGCTTGCATGAAGGATGATGTCCATAACAGCTTTTTTAACACCTTTAACACCGTCTGCCGGTACGAGCATTTTAAGACCGGATTTGTTTTCGCTGCCGAAACCTTTCGGTTCAACCTGGATAGTCAGTTTGTCACCCGGAACAACTTCCGTGTAGATAACAGCCGGAGTATTGTTGCCGGTGTTTTTGCGGTTAAAGAGCGGTTCTTCAACAACGGATTTACGAAGATATCCTTCCGTATAGCCTTTAGCTACACCGGCATTGATAGCATCGTTTAAGTTGCCGCCTTCAATGTGAACGTCCTGACCGAGTTCAACGAACACGATAGTCATGCCTGTATCTTGGCAGATAGGTCTGTCTTCCGCCTTAGCGATTTTGGCATTTTCGATAATCTGGTCGAGCACGTCTCGGCCTACCGGAGACTGTTCGCTGAGTCTGCCTCTTTCGAGAGCCGCGAAAACGTCTCCTGGTAAATAGTAGGCAGCTTCTTTACACATCTGCGCTACTTCTTGGGTAATTGTTTCTGCTTGGATTGTACGCACCATAACCCCTCCAATAGATTAATTTTTATTCATTGTTTAATTGTGTATATTAAACTTCCTAAGTATTATAGGCAATCCCCGTTTATGAACGGACGGTTGAGGACACAGTTTGTAAAAACTTTTTAGCAAATTTTGATATATTTATATTTGCTGAGAGATTGTCCAGTCTCAAAATTAAGCACCGCAACTGAACAATATGCAAAATACCATTCAGTTTGCGGGACATTATCGTTACAATTTTGCGGAATAAAAAATATCCCTGTGTAAAGAAAATTTTAGCATATTTTTAAGTGCGTTTCAACACTAAAAAAGCCGTAAAGCCTTAATATTATTAAAGTTGAAGCCTATTCACTTTTATGAATAAAATATATTTATAGAAGAAAACCATTCAATACTCCATTTATATTATCCGCTTAAACTATAAAGATGATAAATACAAATAGAATATTATTATGCAGATTTATGTTGTCTATAAACAATTTTTATTTTATAAATCCGTTGTGCCGATCAATTTTTTTAGCAGTATGATACTTTATATTTAGTGAGGTTAAGTGCCAACATCGAACGAATATAAAGTATCATACTGCTGATATAATTTCGATGTCTTGCCAGCACAACAGATTATTTTATAAATATGCGTTTAATGCGAATTTGTCCGTTTTCGATTGTTGCCGTCATAAACGACGGGAAAAGACCGTCGCGCGGCTCGGATACGCTGCCGGGATTTACGAACAGTCTGTTGCCGATAGTTTTTTTCAGCCCGACATGACTGTGTCCGTAGATGATTAAATCGGCATTCACATCTTCCGCCTGCTCATTCAGATATTCAAGGCCCGTCTTGACATTATAGGCATGACCGTGCGTCATAAAAATACGGATGCCGCCGATATCTACCAGTATGCTGTCCGGTCCGTCCGCAGTCCAGTCGACATTTCCGGCAACAGCATATACTTTTTTCCCGGAAACTTTTTCCAAATACTGGGCATCCTCAATACTGTCGCCGGCATGAAACCAGACGTCGACATCGTCAGCCAGACAGACGGCATCGTCAATGGCGTCCAAATTGTAATGACTGTCGCTCATAATTCCCAGTTTCATTTTAAATAGCCTCGCAGTAGATTTTCCATATTTCGCAGTGCTGCACCGCGGTGACTGACGGCATTTTTTTCCGCCAGTGTAATTTGCGCCATTGTTTTGTCAAGCTGCGGCAGATAAAAATACGGGTCATAGCCGAAGCCGCCGTCGCCTTTGGCAAAGTTGCGGATTTGGCCGGTGCATCTGCCCTCGCATTCCAAAACAGAGCCGTCCGTATCGACGAACGCCAGAGCGCAGACGTAATGAGCTCTTGACGAGGTAACATCTTTTTTAGCGAGCTCATCCACCATTTTGCGATTGTTGGCGGCATCGTCGGCATGGTAACCGGCAAAGCGGGCGGAATAAATACCCGGCGCGCCGTCCAGTACGTCGATTTCAAGGCCCGAGTCGTCGGCAAGGCAGGCACAGTTCGTTTCTTTAGCATAAAAAGAAGCTTTTTTCAACGCATTTTCCGCAAAAGTCGTGCCGTCTTCCACAGCATCCGGCAAAGCGCCGAATTCGCTCAACGAATGAAGTTCTACATCTAAATCTTTAAAGGCCGATATCATTTCTCTGACTTTGCCCTGATTTTTCGTTGCAACAATAATTTTTTTCATCAGTATTAAGGAATCCTTCCTATCTTCCAAACTAAATCATTACCTAAAATATCCTTTTGATAAGAAATAAGCTCATCAATACCTTTTTCAGCAAAGGCAAGCATCTGAGAAAACTGCTTGTGCGTGAACGGATGTTTTTCGCCCGTTCCCTGAATTTCCACAAATTCGCCGCTGCCCGTCATTACAATATTCATATCGGCAACGGCGGAGGAGTCCTCTTCGTAGCATAAATCCAGTATCGGTTCATTGTCTTTGGACAGACCGACGCTCACTGCTGCCAAAAAATCCTTGAGCGGAAACGGTTTTTTCGGGTCGTAAATCGTTTCAAGCGCCAAAGTAAGCGCGATAAATGCGCCGGTGATGGAAGCGGTGCGCGTACCGCCATCCGCCTGGATTACATCACAGTCAATCGTAACGGTCCGTTCGCCGAGCGCCTTGAAATCCATGACAGAGCGCAGACAGCGGCCGATAAGACGCTGGATTTCCTGTGTTCTGCCGTTCTGGCGGCCGCGGGCCGCTTCACGCGGTGAACGGGTAAGCGTGGCTGAAGGTAAAAGCGAATATTCAGCGTTAAGCCAGCCAATGCCGCTGCCGCGCAGAAACGGCGGTACTCCGTCTGTAAGCGTGGCGGCGCAGATTACTTTCGTATTGCCCGTTTCGATGAGCACGGAACCGGCAGGATACTTTTGAAAGTATTTTGTTATTTTAAAGCGACGCATCTGGTCGGCTTCGCGTCTGTCAATTCTGGTCATATATCTAAAATCTCTCCAATTATCGTAAACTGTCAAGATATCCCTGCAAAATAAATACGGCTGCCATTTTGTCGATTACCTTCTTGCGTTTGGCGCGGCTGATATCCGCTTCCAGCAGGTAGCGGTCGGCGGCGACGGTGGACAGCCTTTCATCCCAGAAGATGATTTCGGCTTCAGGAATATCCTCTTTTAATTTAGCGGCGAACACTTTGACGATTTCGCAGCGTTCACCAACGGTGCCGTTCATATTTTTCGGCAGACCGACTACGAATTTAGTCGTTTCAAATTGACGGCTGAGTTCTTTTATGCGGCCTAAATCGTTTTTGTAGGATTTGCGGCGGATTGTCTCTACGCCTTGCGCCGTAAACAGAAGTTCGTCGCTTACGGCGACGCCTACAGTGCGGTCGCCCACGTCGAGGGACATTATGCGCATGGATTATTCTGTTCCCTTCTTGATATTTTCATTATTTTCCAGATAGAAACGCACGAGTTCCTCCAAAAGTTCATCGCGTCCCAGCCGGCGGATTTCATTGCGGGCATTTCTGTTGCTGGTAATGTACGCCGGGTCATCGGACAGAAGATAGCCAACGAGCTGATTTATCGGACTGTAGCCCTTCTCGAGCATAGCACGGCAGGAAAGACAGAGTGCTTTTGCTGCTTTATCGTCATCTGCGCCAAAATTAAACATCATGGTTTCATCTTTAATATTGGACATCGTAATCACCTCTGAAAAAATTTATTTCTAATATAATTTATTCGTTGTGCTAGTTGATTTTTCAAAGCAGTATAATAATTTAAATGACAACATCGAACGCATATAAACTATTATACTGCCGGCTACAGGCACGATGTTTCACTAGCACAACGAATAAATTATAAATTGGAGCAGTCAAACGTTATTAGAATACTTTAACTGCATGTCTTAATTATAACAAAAGTTTCAGTGTAAAGACAGCTAAATATTACACTGCAACAACTCCGCCAAAATAAAAGGAGGCGCAAAGCCTCCTCTGTTATTTGATTTGGTTTTTGATGATTTCGTGAGCTTTGTCGAATGCCTGCGGCAGATTTTCCGGCTGTTTGCCGCCTGCCTGAGCCATGTCCGGACGACCGCCGCCGTTACCTCCGGCAGCCTGCGCCACTTCTTTGACGATTTTGCCGGCGTGGATACCGCGCGATACGGCATCTTTGTTGGCTTTTACGACGAAGTTTACTTTGTCGCCGAGTACGGCGCCGAGTACGACAACGCCCGGTTTTTCAAATTTGTTGCAGATGAGGTCGGCACTGTTTCTAAGCTCATCCATATTTGAAGCCTGAATTTTGCCGACGATTACGTTTACGCCGTTGTATTCTTCCAGACCCATCAGGAGTTTCTGGGAGTCGGCTTTGGCGCGTTCAGCCTGAACTTTGGCAAGTTCCTGTTTCATTTCTTTATTTTCAGCGAGCAGACTGCTGATTTTATCCAAAACGTTGGCTTCCGTCGTTTTCAAGGCGGAAACTGTCTGCGCTAAAAGCTGCGCTTTTTCGTTCATGTAGCTGACAGCCGCTTTACCGGTGAGTGCTTCAATACGTCTTACACCGGCAGCAACGCCCGTTTCGCTGACGATTTTGAATACGCCGATTTGACCGACGTTCTTAACGTGGCTGCCGCCGCAGAGTTCCATGCTGAAGCCCGGAACGTTTACGACGCGGACGATATCGCCGTATTTTTCGCCGAACAGAGCCATAGCGCCTTTCGCTTTAGCTTCATCCTGCTTCATAAGCGAAATTTCCACATTCTGTCCCGTCATGATTTCCGCATTGACCATGTCTTCGACTTCCTTGAGCTGCTCAGCGGAAATCGGTTCAAAGCTGGAGAAGTCAAAACGCAGATGCTCAGCGTTGACGAAAGAACCAGCCTGATTAATATGGTCGCCGACAACACGTTTCAAAGCCGCCTGCAGCAGATGGGTAGCCGTATGGTTGCGCGCGGAAGCGAGTTTGTTTTCCATATCGACAGTGATTTCCACCGCATCGCTTGTGTGCAGACTGCCTTCCGTTACATGAACAATATTATACACGGTGCCGTCCGGCAGTTTTTTCGTGTCGATGACAACGGCGCTGCCCATAGCTGATTTTAATGCGCCGATATCGCCTTCCTGTCCGCCGCCTTCAGCGTAGAACGGCGTTACGTCCAAAATTACACCGGCTTCGTCGCCGTCTTCCAGACTATCGGTGATTTGAGCGTTTTTCCAGATGCAGGCGATTTTTGCCTGACGGGCATTTTCGTCAATTTTCAGTTCGCCGATATTGCTGTCGCGCAAATCAGGAATATCCATGCGCTTGTTTTCACCGCGGGCGTTGCGGGCGCGGGTGCGCTGCTCGTCCATAGCTTTGTCGAACGCTTCTTTGTCGAGCGTCATATTGTTTTCATGCAGGATTTCATCGGTAAGTTCCCAAGGGAAACCGTACGTATCGTATAATTTAAAGCCGACTTCGCCGTCAAGAACGGTTTTATTTTCAGCTTTCAATTTAGCAATTTCTTCATTTAAAAGTTCCATACCCTGATTTAAAGTTGTAGCGAAACGTTCTTCTTCCAGAGTGATGACTTTTTTAATGTAGTCTTTGCGGTTCGTGAGTTCATCATAAACGCCGCTGTAAATTTCAGCAACAACATCTACGGCACCAGCAAGGAATTTCTTCTGAATACCAAGCATGCGCGCATGGCGAACGGCACGGCGCAACAGACGGCGCAGTACGTAGCCGCGTCCTTCGTTGGAAGGCAGAATACCGTCCATAACCATGAAGGAAATGCTTCTTGCGTGGTCGGCGATAACTTTTAAGGAAATATCCGTTTCCTTATCCTTGCCATATTCAACACCGGCAACACTGCTTGCATATTCAATAATAGGGAACATTAAATCCGTTTCGAAGTTGGACGGTTTGTTCTGCATTACGGAAGCCAGTCGTTCCAGACCGCAGCCCGTATCGATGTTTTTATGCGTGAGCGGATTGTATTTGCCGTCTTCCGTGCGGTCAAACTGCGTGAATACGAGGTTCCAGATTTCGAGGAAACGGTCGCAGTCGCAGCCTACGCCGCAGGTCGGCGAGCCGCAGCCGCGTTCTTCACCGAGGTCAATGAAGATTTCCGAGTCAGGACCGCACGGACCGCTGCCGATTTCCCAGAAATTATCTTCCAGTTTTACGATGTGGTCAGGATTGATATCTGTTTCAGTTGTCCAGATTTTATATGCTTCATCATCATCAGGATAAATGGTCGCCCAGAGTTTATCTTTCGGCAGTTCCATTTCTTCTGTCAAAAACTGCCATGCCCAGCGGATGGCATCGTATTTGAAATAATCGCCGAAGGAGAAATTGCCGAGCATTTCAAAATACGTATGATGACGGGCAGTGCGGCCGACATTTTCAATATCGCCCGTACGGACGCAGCGCTGGCTCGTCGTAATGCGTGTGCACGGCGGCTTCATTTTGCCGGTGAAATAAGCTTTAAACGGAGCCATGCCGGCGCCTATCATCAAAAGGCTCGGGTCATTGTCCGGAATTAAGGATGCGCTCGGAAGTTCTAAGTGTCCATTTTTCACGAAAAAGTCAAGATATTTTCTGCGGATTTCTTTACCGCTCATATACTTCAAACTAATCAACCTCCAAATTTCTATGATTGCAATACATACATATTATTATCCAAGTGATACGGTGAGGAAATATGTATATAAAAATGAAAAAAACTTATCTAATTATAGCTTAACTGACAGGTCAAAGTCAATGAAATAAAGGCTGTATACAGGATTAAAGCCGTTTTGACCCAAATCTTCGCGCAAAGGTCGGCGAAGTATTTATATCCATTTTAGTCTGCAAAGCAGTGTTTAAAATCGCAGTATTTTCATTAGGCAGGGATATGATATTTATTTCCTGCATGATTTTAAGACAGGTCTTTAAAGCATATTCCGATATATTTATATTGTAGAATTGTTTTAAGGCGCTATTTACGGCGGATACCGCTACAGCCCCATTAGCATTTTGCAGTGTCAGACGGCGCATTGCCAAATAAACTTTGCCGACAGTATCGTAGGACGGATATTTTTCGAGAAATATCGGCGCATCGCCGCTTAGATTAATATCGATGAGCTTGAACTGAATGTAGTCTTTATCGTTCCAGTGGTTGATTTCCGGCTGAAAAACGATATCGACATATTTGTAGGCAATCTGCTCGGCATACTGCGCCATGTTCCAGCCGATTGCCGTAAACCGCTGGCCGCTGTATTCAAAGACAAAGCGCAGATGCGTATTTTCGCGCCCGATTGTTTTGCACTGGCTTACGTAAAGGTGCTGGCAAACGAATTGCGGTTTCGTGTTGCCCATGCCAAATGGTTCCAAAAGTGAAAGTTCATGGATTAAATCCAAAGTGATGTCCTGCGGATAGACGACAGCTTCTATTTTGCAGACCGGCGTTAAAATATCCTCCGGCACGTTTTTTTCAGCATAATCTTTGATATGCGCGGTGAAAGCGGCGATTTTTGCCGCTTCGATGGTAAAGCCCGCTGCCATGGAATGACCGCCGTAGACGACAAAATCGTTTGCGCAGAAATCGAGTGCGTTTTTCATATGAAAACCTTCGATACTGCGACACGAAGCCTTGCCGATACCGTCATTGACGGCGATAATGATGATGGGACGGTAATATTTTTCCTGCAGACGGGAAGCGGCGATGCCGATTACGCCTTCATGCCAGTTTTCACCGACGACGATGATGATTTTGTCCTGACCTGTTTGCGCTTTTTCCACCATAGCGACGGCCTGATTGAAGATATCCTCGACGATATCCTGCCGTTTTTTATTTTCCGCGTCGAGATAGCGGCTTTTTTCAGCGGCAACAGCTTTATCATCCGTCAGCAGAAGTTCGACAGCGTTGCTGGCGTGTGTAAGGCGACCGGCAGCGTTTAATCGCGGGGCTACGCCAAAGCCGATATGACCTGTATTCACCGTATCCGTTTCGTAGTTGCATATTTTTAAAAGCTCCTGCATGCCGAGATTGCGGATATTATTCAGACCTTTTTGGACGAAACGGCGGTTTTCATCAATCAAAGGCACAATATCGGCGACCGTTCCGAGTGCCACAATATCGAGATACTGCTCCAGCTCAGCAGGGTCTTTGTGCAAAGTCTGATACAATGCCTGACACAGTTTGAAAGCGACACCGACACCGCAGAGATTTTTGCACGGATACGGGCACTGCGCCTGATTGGGATTGACGATGGCGAGTGCTTCCGGCAGAGCTTCGCGCGGCAAGTGGTGGTCAGTGATGATGATGTCTATTTTATCCTTGGCGTAGGCGATTTCCTCAATGGCGGTGATACCGCAGTCGACCGTAACAATTAAATCGTAGCGCGGAATTAATTTATCAAGCGACGCCGTATGCAGCCCGTAGCCCTCGCTGTGGCGGTCGGGCAGATAATAATCGGCATTCATGCCGAGATTTTTCAGCACCGTAACGAGCAGCGCCGTCGAAGAAATGCCGTCGACATCGTAATCGCCGTATATGCAGATTTTTTCCTGCGCCGCCAGTGCTTTTGCCAGACGGGCGCATGCTTTGTCCATATCTTTAAGCAGAAAAGGGTCATGATAAGCCGTCTGCGCCGGATTTAAAAATTCTTTCGTTTCCTCCGGCGAAAAATTTTTTCGTGCTAAAATCTGCGCCAACAGCGGCGAAATGTGCAGCGCTTTCATTATTGCTTGCTGCTTTTTTTCATCAACAGGCAGAATTTCCCAGTATTTTTTCATAAAAAGCCTCCAATAAGTAAATTTTTTACATAAGATTTATATTGTTTTCATAAAAGAATGATATGATATACCGTACATTTGTTTTACAGTATAAATTGATTATGCTAAAATGTAAAATAAATTAAGCAATACTTATTGTGCTTGCAAAACAGCGAGCCTGTACAGCAGTATAATACTTTATATCCGCTCGATGTTGTCACTTAGCCTCACTAAATATAAAGTATTATACTGTTTTAAAAAATCAACTGCGCAATAAGTAGGCAATACATACTGAATTTAAATGCCAAAGGAGACAATTATTATGTCAGGAAAAAACATTCTTATTGTTACGGCTTCGATGGGGTCGGGACACAATAAAGCGGCTAATGCTGTTGCAGAGGCGATTAAAAGAAAATATCCTGCCAATAAAATAGATGTAGTCGATTTTATGTCGACGGAAACGGCATATTTCAACAGTCTGGTAAAAGATATTTATTTGAAAATGCTTGACCATACGCCGAGCGTCTATGAATTCTTCTATAAATTCACGGCGGACGCGGGCAAAGGAAGCATGCTGCAGACGGTGTTTGCTCATGCCATGAAAAAGGACATGAAGGAATTAATCAATAAGTATGCAGCTGATATGCTCATCTGCACGCATCCTTTTCCTGTGGCAGCGGCTTCGTACCTAAAGCAGACTGGCGGAATAAATATCCCGATAATCACGGTCGTCACTGATTTCTGCTTTCACCAGTTCTGGTTTTATAAGAATATAGATATCTATTTCGTAGCCAGTGAACAGCTGAAAAGCGATTTCGTGAAACAGGGACTGCCGGAGCAGAAAATTTTCGCTACGGGAATTCCTATCGGCTACAATTTCTCGCTGGAATACGACAAAAATGAACTGATGCATAAATTCAAACTGGACAAATCCAAACCGGTGGCACTGCTCATGGGCGGCGGTCTCGGTCTCGGCGGTGTGAAGGACGCCCTTCTTCAACTGGAGGAACTGAAAAACGAATTGCAGATTTTAGTCATAACGGGTGCAAATGTGTCGCTCTGGTCGGAACTCAATGAATATGCGCAGCATTCCAAGCATAAAATTGCGGTCTGGGGCTATTCGCACAATGTACAGGAACTGATGGCTGTTTCCACCTTTTTAATCAGCAAGCCCGGCGCATTGACGATAAGCGAGGCTCTAGCGATGGAACTGCCGATGATACTGCAAAATCCTATCCCCGGTCCGGAGGCGGACAATGCCAAGTTCGTATCGCAAAACGGTGCCGCCGTGTGGGTAAAACATCAAGACACACTCGGTGCGGCAATTCGGGAAATCCTGTCGGATACTACGATACTGCCGCGGCTCAGAAATAATGCGAAACGATTGAAAAAAGTCAGCGCCGCCGATAATATCGCCGATATTACCGCCGACATGCTAGGACTGGACTAAGTTTTCGGGTGAATGAAATGACAATATTGAGAAAAATAATCGAACGGTTTGTCATCTTGTCGTTTGTGCTGATAATAGCCTATCTCGGCTTTATCATTGTGAAACAGGAAGTTTACATGACGGAGCTGAACCAGGAAACGGTAGTAACGCAAAGCCGTCTGGACAAGGCCAAAAAGATAAATGACAAACTGAAACAGGAAAAGGCAAATCTGGAAAAAAGAGACTATATTGAAAAAGTGGCGCGGGAGGAATTGGGCATGACGAAACCGGGAGAAGTGCCGTATATTTCCAGCGAAAATAAATGATAAACTTATGTTGACACTAATTATTGAGCAAGGTTATAATAATAAAAGTCATAGTTATTTATCTTAAGGAGGACATAAAAACAGTATGTCAATCGAAGTGGGCAATATCCTAGAAGGTGTTGTAACCGGTATTACTAAATTTGGTGCATTCGTGGAATTACCTGGCGGCAAAGTCGGTTTGGTGCATATTTCAGAAGTGGCTGACGTTTACGTCAAAGACGTGAATGACTTTCTCAAAGAAAAAGACAAAGTGAAAGTAAAAGTGCTCAGCGTCGATGAACAGGGAAAAATCGGATTATCCATTAAACAGTTGCAGGAAAAGAAAAGCGAAGAAAAAAACGTACGCTCAGAACAAAGTGGCAATTATCATCGCCCGACTCCGCGCAAACAATTCAATAACGATTTTCGCAGAAACAACAACAGCGTATCTTTTGAAGATAAATTATCTAAGTTTTTAAAAGATAGTGATGAAAAACTTACGGATTTGCGCCGTAAAACAGATTCCAAACGCGGCGGCCGCGGCGGCGGTTCCCGTAAATACGAATAAAATAAAAAGCACTCTTTAAGCGATTAAGGAGTGCTTTTTGAGGTTAGACTTCTTTAGGGATTAATTAATAATGATAGAAAAAGTTGAAAAATTTTGTTTAGAGAACGATTTATTCAGCGCGCATGACCGTCTGGTCGTAGCCTGTTCCGGCGGACCGGATTCCATGGCGCTCGTCGATATACTGCGCCGCCTGCAGCATAAACATGATTTGCAACTGTATATAGCACATGCCGAACATGGTATCAGACAGGAAAGTTCGCTGGAAGATGCCCGCTATGTGCAAAATTACTGCCGAAAATACAATCTGCCGTTTTATCTGGAACATTTAAACGTGCCGGATTTTGCCCGAGAGCGGAAAATGTCTATGGAAACGGCGGCGCGAGTTCTGCGCTACCGCTTTTTGCGCAAAGTAAAGGATGCGACATGCTCGGCGAAAATAGCGACAGCTCATCATTTGAACGACCAGGCAGAAACATTCTTGCAGCATTTAATCCGCGGGGCAGGCAGTGCGGGGCTCAGCGGCATGCGTGCCGTAAACGGCGATATCGTACGGCCGTTTCTGTGCCTGTACCGGCGGGAAATAGAGGCGTACTGTGAAAAATACGATTTGCAGCCGCGCCTTGACGAAACAAATTTGAGCCTTGAATATGAACGCAATAAAATCCGGCTGGAACTTTTGCCGCTGCTGGAAAAATATAACAGCGGCATAGTGAAATCCATCTGCAACAGTGCTAAAATAATTGCTGAGCAGAATGATTATATTAATTTTTCGGCACAGAAAGTATATAATAATATCTGTAAACAAAGCGCCGACAGAAAGGTACACCTGGATGTATTGCAGGTTAAACAAGAGCATATTGCACTGCGAACGGCACTGTACAGGCTGATAATCAGAAATGTACAGGGAAATCTGGAAAATATCACGGCAAAGCATGTCGATAAAATCGACCGGTTCGTGCACAGCGGACACGCCGGGCTTATTTTACAGCTGCCGCAGTATCTGACGGCGGAATACGGCTACGGCGAAGTGATTTTTCAAAAAAATACCGCTGCAAATGCGCCTTCAGCTATTGAAAACGGCTACAATATAAAAATAGAGATGAACACAGCTGCCGTATTGCCGGGCGGCTGCATCATTGAAATGAAAAAAGTGGCAAAACCGTTTAAGATAACGGGGAATGCTCAGTGCTTTGTCGACGGCGACAAACTGTCGGGAGAAATTTTCGTGCGGACACGCCGCGCCGGTGATAAAATAATGCCGAAGGGCATGAACGGCACGAAAAAAGTCAAGGATATCTTTATCGACAGAAAAATTCCGGCAAAACTGCGCGACAGCGTGCCGCTTGTCTGCGACGGGCGCGGCATCATCTGGATAGCCGGTGTCCAGCAGGACAATTATTATGCGCTTAATAAAGACAGTAAAAATATAATATATTTAAGTATAAAAAATTTATAAATGGGTGGTTTTACGAATGAAAACAATGCAAGACGATATTCAATCCGTTCTGTATACGGAACAGCAGTTAAAAGAATGCGTGCAGAAAATCGCAGACGAGATTAATCGGGATTATCAAGGCAAAGAAATATACGCCATCGGCATTTTAAAGGGAGCAATGGTCTTCTACGCTGATTTGGTGCGCGCCATCAATGTGCCGGTAGCTTTTGACTTCATGGCGGCTTCCAGCTACGGCAAAAGCGCCAGCAGCAGCGGCGAAGTAAAAATCCTGAAGGATTTGGACTTCAGCATTGAAGGCAAAGACGTAATCGTCATTGAAGATATCGTGGATTCCGGTCTCACGCTGTCGTATCTGCTCCGTGTGCTCCAGTCCCGCCATCCGGCCAGCGTGAAACTGTGTGCACTCTTGAACAAACCGGAACGCCGCGAAGTCGACGTGAAAGTCGATTACGTGGGCTTTGACGTGCCGAACGAATTTCTGGTTGGCTACGGCCTTGATTATGCCAGCAAATACCGCAATCTGCCGTATATCGGCATTTTAAAACCGGAAGTCTACACGAAAAAGTAAAAGCATACTATTAAATAATACAGTTCTATGCTATAATTAAGAACTATAATTTGCAGATATTTGCTGTAAGGAGGCAATCGATTGAATAAATTTTTACGCAATGTAGGTTTTTATCTGCTGATTATCCTGATTGCTATCACCGTGATAGACCATTTTTCCATGGATACGACGGATAAGCAGGAGATAAACTACACAGAGTTTATAAAACAGGTAGACAGTCAAAATGTCTCGAAAGTTGTAATTCAAAACAATAACATCAGAGGAACGCTCAAGGACGGTACGGAATTTACAACGATAACGCCGGGCTTTCCTAACGGTGATGAAAATCTCGTGAAGAATTTACAGGCAAACGGCGTGGACATCAAAGCGGAAAATCCGCCGGAAACGCCGTGGTGGACGACGCTGTTTTCTTCATTATTACCTATGCTGCTGCTCATCGGCGTATGGTTCTTCATCATGCAGCAGTCGCAGGGCGGCGGCAGCCGTGTAATGAGCTTCGGCAAAAGCCGTGCCAAAATGATGGGCGACGGCAAAGTCAAAGTTACATTCAGCGACGTTGCCGGTGCGGATGAAGCGAAGCAAGAACTGGCGGAAGTCGTGGAATTTCTCAAGCATCCGAAAAAATTCAACGACCTCGGCGCAAGAATTCCGAAAGGCGTGCTCTTATTCGGCCCTCCGGGTACAGGCAAGACGCTTCTCGCTAAAGCCGTAGCTGGTGAAGCCGGTGTGCCGTTCTTCACTATCAGCGGTTCCGACTTCGTGGAAATGTTCGTCGGCGTCGGTGCTTCCCGCGTGCGCGATTTGTTTGAACAGGCGAAGAAAAACGCACCGTGCATCGTATTCATCGACGAAATCGACGCTGTCGGCCGTCAGCGCGGCGCCGGTCTCGGCGGCGGTCATGACGAACGCGAACAGACGCTCAATCAGCTGCTTGTAGAAATGGACGGTTTCGCGGCAAACGAAGGCATCATCATCATTGCTGCAACGAACAGACCGGATATTCTCGACCCGGCACTGCTGCGTCCGGGCCGTTTCGACCGACAGATTGTCGTGGACAGACCGGATGTGCGCGGCCGTGAAGCTATTTTAAAAGTTCACACGAAAGGCAAACCGGTCGATGATGATGTTGATTTGGACGTGCTCGCCCGCCGTACACCGGGCTTTACGGGAGCTGACCTCAGCAACCTCGTCAACGAAGCAGCGCTTTTATCGGCGCGCCGCAATAAAAAATCCATCTCCATGAATGCTCTGGAAGAATCCATCGAACGTGTAATCGCCGGACCGGAACGAAAATCGAAGGTCATCAGCGACAGGGAAAAACGTCTTACGGCTTATCACGAAGGCGGTCATGCGCTTGTCGGATTGCTCCTGCCGAACGCTGACCCTGTACACAAGGTAACGATTATTCCGCGCGGCAGAGCCGGCGGCTATACACTCATGCTGCCGAAAGAAGACCGTTCCTATGCGACGCGCGGCGAACTTCTGGACAGACTTAAAACCATGCTCGGCGGCCGTGTGGCGGAAGAAGTCGTGCTCAAAGAAATCAGCACAGGCGCTTCCAATGATATTCAGCAGGCATCGCGCCTCGTCCGCAGCATGATTACGCAGTACGGCATGAGCGACGTGCTCGGCCCTATCTCCTTCGGTGAAGGTCAGGACCACCAGGTATTCTTGGGACGCGATTTCAATAATCAGCGCAACTACAGTGAAGATATCGCTTGCGAAATCGATAAGGAAGTGCGCCGTTATATCGAAGAAGCGTATGAAGAATGCCGCCGTCTTATCGTGGAAAATATCGACAAACTGCATTTAATCGCGCAGGCTCTCATGGAAAGAGAAACACTTGAGGAAAAAGACCTGAAACAGATTATGGAAACAGGCTCTTTGGAAGGCATCTGCGATACGAAAGAAACGCAGATAGCAAAGGCGGTTGAAGAAGCAAAACCGGCTGAAAATCCGGAACCTGCTTCGACAGAAGATAAAGATATAAAAGTAAGCGATAAAGATATCGACTCAACATTAAATAAAGTATAAAATAAAGACACAGGCTTTTGTCTGTGTCTTTTTATGTTCATTTTTCTTTTGCGGTCAAAAGAAAAACGAACCAAAAAGAAAAAACCTTTTAACGTTTCGCTATCGCTGCACTGGGCGAGCCTTCGTAGCCCTTCTATAAATACAGTCGGTACAAAGGCTCGAAACATTTGGAATTTGGCTCGTGCCTTCAGGTGTTCAGCAGAAACTTAAATTGAGCTGTTAGCACTGTATTTCGCTATTTATACTAAAACTTTCATCCATATTAGAGATTTTCACGGTAGCTTTAGCTATTAAAAATAAAATTTATTAGATGTGTCTTTAGTTCAAATGTTTGAGCGAAGCGAGTTT
>JFBN01363392.1_pt1 | contig 24741 bp, 21 predicted proteins | sample 768741 | NCBI WGS metagenome assembly JFBN01 (sample SAMN01983846, study PRJNA193217) | chicken gut metagenome | biome: terrestrial biome; isolation source: ceca of Broiler chicken | host: Gallus gallus | place: United Kingdom: England | collected 2010-09-07
ACGAACCAAGGCACTTTCTTTTTCGGCAACTTTTCTTTGTGCCAGCAAAGAAAAATTGCCCGGCGCAATATGAAGATAAATTAAGAAATTAATTCTCTTTGTCTTATATTGTGCCGAATGGGCACTTTCTATTTTACATTCATTTCTTTTGACCTTTCAAAAGAAAAATGAACTATTATTTTATTTGTTTTGCTTTTTCAAAATCGGCGGCAGCCTTGTTTGTTTCACCCATCGCCTGATAAACCTGTCCTCTGTTTTGATATGCTTCGATAGAGCGGGGATTTATTTCGATGACTTTACTGAAATCGTTAAGAGCATTTGTATTGTCATTCAGGCTTTTGTATAAAATACCTCGATTGAAATAAGCTTTGTCGCAGTTCGGGTTTATTTCGATAGCTTTGTTGTAGTCAGCCAGGGCGTTGTCTTTATTTCCCATTTCACTGTATAAAATACCTCTGTTCGTATAGATTTCTTCATTCGGATTTAGTTCAAGCGCTTTGGTATAATCGGCGAGAGCTTTTTCCTTTTCACCACAGTCATGGTAGATAATGCCGCGCATTGCGCAGAATTTCGGGTCGAGTTTGACAGCCTTTGTCAAGTCGTCAATAGCATCATCGTTTTTATTCATGGCATGATAAATTACGCCGCGAACGGCATAAGCCTGAGCATAATCGTCCTTTATTTTGATAACTCTGGACAAATCGGCGAGAGCTTTTTCATTTTCGTTGATATTGTAATATAAAAAGCCGCGGTTAAAATACGCTTCTGCGTCATCTTCATTCAGTTCGATAGCTTTGGAGTAATCATTAATGGCATTCACCAGTCCGCCCATTTTGGCGTAGGCAAGCGCTCTGTTGAAATACATATCGCCGTTGTTCGGATTTTGCTCTATCATCATGGTATAATAAGCAATCCTTGTACTGTAATCTTCTTCGTTAGAAGCATCTTCCGCCAGGCAGACGGCATTGACCGACAATAGAAACATCAGCATGAAAGAAATAATAAGTTTTTTAGCTAAAATCATCATCAACACATCCTTATAAAAAATCTTCCTATATTATACCGTATTTTCCCAAAAATAGAATGGATTTTTTCTCTATAGAATTATGCGGATTTTTATGCTAAAATCTTGTTTAAAGAAGGTGATTGAAAATAGACAGAATAATAGATTGTCATATGCACTTTTCCGCCAAGGGAATTTTCGACATGACGGCGGAAAATATCGGGGCGAAATGTACGCTGGCTGAATTGAAAAAGCAGTTTGAACAAAACAATGTCGTTCTCGGTATCGGCATGGGCGTGGATAAAAGCGGCGAAGCTCCGCACACTAATCCGCAGATTATTTATCACGGCGCGGCAGAATTTCCGCCGTTTCTGATGCAGTGTCTCGGCGTGGACGCATCCGTCATCACACCGGGAAATGCGGCAGAAGTGCTGGAGAGCTTTGAGCGGAAAATGAATGAGCCGACAACAGCCGGTATAAAAATCTATACGGGCTATCAGCCGTTTTATGCTACAGATGAAATTTACCGTCCGTTTTACAGACTGGCGCAGAAATATGAAGTGCCTGTAGTTTTTCATATGGGCGACACGGCAAATTCCATGGGCAGGCTGAAATATTCGCATCCTTTGATTGTGGATGAAGTAGCCGTTGATTTTCCGCAGGTGAAATTTGTCATAGCGCATTGCGGTACGCCGTGGATTGTTGATGCTGTGGAAGTGGCGGCGAAAAATAAAAATGTCTATATTGATTTATCCGGTTTAATGGAAGGCAGGTTCGAGGCAAAAGCACAGATAGAGCATTTCAAGCCGTATCTGGACGTATTCAGAACATGGTTCAATTATCTGGGTAATTATAAAAAACTGATGTACGGTTCGGATTGGCCGCTGGTCGATTTGCAGGCGTATATCGAAGTGATTAAATCAATCGTGCCGGAAAAAGCGTATGAGGATGTGTTTTACAATAATGCGCTCAGAGTGTTTGACAGGATACCGGCTTATTTGTGTAATTTGGACAGATAATGGAGGATATTATAATGAAGAAAGTTTTCAGGTCGTTTTTTTTGGCAATGATGTTAATGCTGGGAATGGTGAGCACGTCTTTTGCCGCCATGCCGGAAATCAGCTCCGACAGCCGATATTTTGATTTTGCGTCCGGCTGTTTCGTGCTCGACGGCAATGTTACGGTAAAGACGGATGACAGAACGATACAGGCGGATAAGGCGAGAGTAAGCCTGGTGACGAAGGAAGTCTGGGCGGACGGCAATATTTATCTGGAAGAGCCGGGCTATCAGATAAAATTCACGGGCGGTAATCTGCATGCTGCTGATGATACGAAAACGGCGGAAATAAAAGGCAATGTGAAATTTGAACGGCCGAACATCACGATTGAAGCGGAACGCTGCTCGTTCAACTGGAAAACGAAAATCGCCGAATTTGACAATCTTGTCGAAGTAATCAAAGACGGCAAGACAGAAGTATATGATGTCGTTCATTACAATGTCGTGGAAGATAAAATAATCGATGCACAATAATTGTATTGTACTTAAGATAATTTCTATGGTATTATTAAGAAGTAGTTTTACCAATTAAGAAATTGAGGAAGGATAGATATACATGTTGTTGACTATTCTAATGATTTTAGATGCTTTGATTGCAATCGGCTTGATTGCCTCCGTACTTATGCAGGAAGGCAAAACGGCCGGCATGGGCGGTCTGTCCGGTCAGAACGAGACGGCTTTCAGCAGCAGTGCACGCGGCATGGATGCGCTGATGGCGCGCTTTACCGTGTTTTTCGCCGTATTGTTCATGATTGTAACTATAGTCATCGCTAAGATAACAAATTAAAGAATGGTTCTCTATCTATTAATTTGGGTAGAGAGCTTTTTTTTAACAACGGTTAAACTTTTTGATTTTTTAGTTAATAATAATTGAGGAGGTGTTTATTATGATTATAAAAGGAGCAGAGCCGTTTTTCCTGCCGGGAAGCCATAAAGGAGTACTATTGGTGCACGGCTTTACCGGCTCGCCGTCGGAGATGATTTTGCTCGGAAACGATTTGTATAAGCGGGGTTATACCGTGCTCGGCGTGCGTCTGGCGGGACACGGCACGAGTGTGGAGGAGATGGCGAAGACGACATGGCAGCAGTGGTACCATTCCGTTTGTGACGGCTATCATCTGCTGCGCGGCTTTTGCGATGAGATTTCCGTTGTCGGGCTTTCCATGGGCGGGCTTTTATCCATTCGGCTCGGTATAGATTTTCCCGTGAAAAAAGTCGTTTCCATGTCGGCTCCCGTTTTTATCGCCAATGAGCGGAATTTACGTTTTCTGCCGCCGCTGGAACGTTCGGCAGGGCGGTACCACCGCAAGAACCGCCGCCATCTGCCGGAGCTTGCCAAACGGTACAATGTTTCCTATAATAAAATACCGCTGGTATGCGTTCATCAGCTGATGGATATAATCGCCAAGACAAAAGCGATTTTACCGCAGCTGGAAAAACCGATACTCATTGTTCAGAGCGAGAATGACCATACGGTAAAAGCAGAAAGCGGCCAGTATATTTTCGACCACGTGCAAAGCAAAGAAAAAAAATTGTTCAAGATAGAATTATCAGGCCATCTGGTAACGCTTGACGTGGAGCATGATAAAGTATTTAAAGAGATAAATGATTTTTTAAAGTTTGGTGCAATGTAATTGCACCAGGTACTTTTTCTTTGATGCGCAAAGAAAAAGTACCCAAAAAGAAACCGCTTGAGTTCGTGCACTGCTAAAAGATTTTCACTTTAAGAAAACAATTTTTTATCTCTAACGTTCAAAAACTCACTTCGCTCAAACATTTGAACTAAAGACAGAGCTAAAAAATTGTTTTCTTAATAGCTAAAGCTACCGTGAAAATCTTCAACGCAGACAAAATTTGAGCACAATTATAAAATACAGTGCCAACAACTCAATTTAAGTTCTTGCTGGAATAGAAGGCACGAGCCAAATTCCAAATGTTTCGAGCCGTTGTACCGTCAGTTACTATATAAGAGTTGCGAAGGCTTGCCCAGTGCAGCGTTAGCGAAACGTTAAAAGGGTTTTCTTTTTGGTTCGTTTTTCTTTGAATTTCAAAGAAAAATGAACAATGAATCATATTGTGCCAAATGGTAATTTCTTTAATTAAATTTTAAATTTCTTTAAAACATAAAGAAAGAGGTTTTTATGAGTTTACAAGAACGTATAATGAAGTACATGCAAAACTGTGCAAAAAAGCCGATGAGTCAGGAACAGCTGCTTACGGCGCTTGATTTGCACGATGAGGAAATCCGGGAGCTGGTGCCGGCGCTGGAAGAGCTGGAGCGCAGAAATCTGCTTATCCAGAACCGCAGCGGTCTGTTTGGTCTTCCTGGTCATATGAATCTTGTTATCGGCAGAATGGCGATAACTTCCAAAGGCTTCGGCTTCGTAATTCCCGATAACGGGAATGAAGCCGGCAAGGCGAAAGTTGATGATGTGTTTATTCCTGCCGGTATGCTGGGCACGGCGATGAATAACGACAAAGTTCTCGTGCGCATTACTATGGAAAAAGGATATCTGAACAGGACGCGCGAGGGCGAGGTCATCCGTATTTTGGAGCGCGCCAATAACCGCGTTGTCGGCACGTTTGAGAGCAGCCGCACTTTCGGTTTTGTAGTGCCGGATGATAACAAACTGACACAGGATATATTTATTGAAGGAAGTAATTTCAACGGCGCCAAAGTAGGCATGAAGGTAGTAGCGGAAATTACGAAATGGCCGACGAAAAATCATTCGCCGGAAGGCAGGATTGTAGAAGTGCTGGGCAAAATCGGCGCACCGGGCGTAGATATGCTGTCTGTCATGCGCCAATATGATTTGACGGAGGAATTTTCGCTTGAAGTGCAGGAGGAAGCCAAAGCCATTGAGCAGCAGCCGGATAAAAGAGAGTATAAAAACCGCAAAGACAGACGCGATTTGCAGATTGTAACGATTGACGGTGAGGATGCTAAGGATTTGGACGACGGCGTTTATGCGGAAAAACTGCAAAACGGCAATATTTTTCTGGGTGTATACATTGCTGATGTTAGCCATTACGTCCATTCGTATTCGCCGCTGGATAAAGAAGCGTACAATCGCGGCACGAGCGTTTATCTGGCAGACAGGGTAATTCCGATGCTACCGGTGGAGCTGTCCAACGGTATTTGCAGTCTGAACGCCGGTACTGACCGCCTGTCCATGTGTGCGGAAATGGAGATTGATAATAACGGCGCTGTGGTGAAATATGAAATAGCACCGGCTGTAATTCATGTTTACCGCCGCCTTACGTATAATCTGGTGAATAAAATTCTGGCTGATAAGGATGAACAGATGATTGCCGACAATCAGGACATTTTGCCGCTGCTTGATAATCTCAAAGCCGTGCATGATGTGCTGGCGGCCCGCCGTCAAAAACGCGGCGCGATAGATTTTGATATCTCCGAGGTGAAAGTAAAGCTGAATGATAAAGGGCAGGCAGTGGGGCTTATCAAGCGCGAGCGCGGTATCGGCGAAGCGATTATCGAGGAGTGTATGCTCGTTGCCAATGAAACGGTGGCGGAACATATGGCGCGGCGCAATCTGCCGTTTATCTACCGTGTGCATGAAAATCCGACGGAAGATAAGCTCAATGCTTTAAACGACCTTTTAGCCATGTTCAATCTGCACTTAAACAGAAATAAGGACGGCGAAGTTGAGCCGCTTTCCGTACAGCAGGTCTTAAAGGCTGTGCAGGGCAGACCGGAGGAAAAGATAATTTCCGCCGTGGCATTGCGCAGTATGCAGCAGGCGCGTTACAATGCGGAAAATCTCGGTCATTTCGGTCTGGCGGCGCGCTATTACACGCATTTCACCTCGCCGATACGGCGTTATCCCGATTTAATCGTACACCGTCTGCTCAAAGAGCAGCTGAACGGCAAGATGAATAGTGCCCGTCAGGAAAAACTGAAAGCGCGACTGCCGGAGGTGGCAATGCATACGTCCAAGCGTGAGCGCATAGCGACGGAAGCGGAACGCGAAACGGTGCTGATTAAGGAAATCGAATATATGGCGCAGTTTCTCGGTGATGAATTCGACGGCATAATCAGCGGTGTTACGGCTTTCGGTATATTCGTAGAGCTGGATAACGGCGTGGAAGGGCTTGTGCATGTATCGACGATGGTGAATGATTATTATGATTACGTGCAAAGCGAGTACGCGCTTGTCGGCGAAGCCACGCATTTCCGCTATCGCCTCGGCGACCCTGTAAAAGTCATATTGACGCGTGCCAGCATTAAAGAACGCGCTATTGACCTGATTTTAAAGGATAACGGCAGAATGCCGCTTTTTTTGGAAGATGATATCATCGCCAAGCCGATACTGACCGGTGTTGATGATATCGACAGGAAGTTTTTCGCCAAAAAAGCCGTGGACAATAATATAAAGGATGAAAAGCCGGCCAAAAAGGCGAAAAAGCGTAAGCATAAGAAGGAAAAACCGGCTGACAGGGTGCGCAAGGATAAAGCGTCCAAAGAAAAGCACAGTAAGAACATTGCCAAGAAAAAAGCGAAAAGCCGTAAATTCTATGAAGGAGTTTACAGCAAAAAAGCTAAGCGTAAATCCGACAAACAAAAACGTAAGAAATAATTGAAGGGTGAACATATGGGAAAGAAAAATACAGGTATAAAAATCGCCTGTGAAAATCGCAAGGCGCGCCATGATTATTTTATTCATGAAACGTATGAAGCGGGTATCGCTCTTGTCGGCACGGAAGTAAAATCACTTCGTGCCGGTAAGGCGAATTTGAAAGACAGTTTTGCGCGCATTAAAAATAATGAAATCTTTTTGGACAATATGCACATCAGTCCGTACGAACAGGGCAATATTTTCAATCATGACCCGCTTCGTGCCCGAAAACTGCTGATGCACAAGATAGAAATCGTAAAACTTTCCAGCAAGGTCAAGGAAAAAGGTTACACGCTCGTGCCGCTCAAAGTGTATTTTTCCAAAGGCAGAGCCAAAGTGGAACTGGGACTTGCTACCGGTAAGAAAAATTACGATAAGCGGCAGGCTTTGGCGGAAAAAGCGGCCAAACGCGATATGGAAAGAGCATTGAAGGAACGGCAGAAATATTAAAGCGGCGGAGAATTGCATATGTGGGAAAAAATTACATCACTTTCAACAAAACAGCGCTGTATCGGCGGCGCTTTTCTTGCCGCGTGCTTTATTTGCATAGTGCTTTATGCGCTGTTTTTAACGGGCAGTGCTAAAGGCGAAGGCGATAATATTTCCGTAGAGGTAACGTCCGGCATGACGACGGCGGAGATTGCCGATACATTGGCGCAAAAAGGCGTTATAAACAGCTCAGCCGGTTTTCGTATACTGGCGAAGCTGGGCGGCTATGAAACGGATTTTAAGGAAGGCGTGTATTATTTCAAATCCGACATGCGCGTCGGTGTCGTACTGCAAAATCTCGTATCCGGTCCGCAAAATGCCGTAGTGCGCGTTACTATTCCGGAAGGTTTTACGGTGGAGGATATCGCCGAGCTCATGGAAAGAGAGGGTCTTGTCAATAAAGAGGATTTCTGCACGGCGGCGAAGGATTTCGCTCCGTACGATTATATGCAGCCGGCGCTTGACAATCCTGATATAAAATATGCGGCGGAAGGATTTCTGTTTCCGGACACATACGATTTTGACAGAGGATACACAGCGCGGCAGATTATGCAGATAATGGCGGACAATTTCGACCATAGGCTCAGCAGCGAAATGCGCGAGCGGGCAAAAGCGGAAAATCTGTCTATTTTCGAGCTGATAATAATGGCTTCGCTGGTGGAAAAAGAAGCGAAGTTCGCGCAGGACCGCCCGATAATCGCCAATGTGTTTTTCAAACGGCTGGAAGAAGGCATGATGCTGCAGTCGGACGCGACGATACAGTACGCACTGGATGAGCATAAAGAGGAATTTTCCATAGAGGATACGAAGCATGATTCGCCGTACAATACGTATCAGCATGCAGGGCTAACGCCGGGACCGATAGGCAATCCGGGTCTTGATGCGATAAATGCCGTGCTCCATCCTGCCGATACGCCGTATCTGTATTTTGTCGCCGACAGCGAGGGGCATAACCATTACAGCGTGACGTACGATGAGCATTTGCAGACGATAGAAGAAGTTTACGGTGAATAAGAGGTAGAAAGTTTGGACTGTTTATTTAAGGAAATGGAAATTTTTGCCGAGGAAAACCGTGTACCGATTATCAAGGAAGCGGAACGGGCGATTTTTCGCGGGATAATGGCGAAATATCAGCCGAAGCATATTCTGGAAATCGGTACGGCAATCGGTTATTCGGCGCTTTTAATGGCACATTGCGGTCAAGGCGCAAAGATAAAGACATTGGAACTGTCGGAGGAAAGAGCGCGGACGGCGCAGTCGTTTATTGACCGTTCGCCGTATAAAGACGATATAGAAATCGTCGTCGGCGATGCGGGAGAAACACTGCTGTCATTTGCCGCTACGGAAAAATTTGATATGGTGTTTATCGATGCGGCGAAAGGGCAGTATCCTGATTATCTGCAAAAAATCCTGCCGCATTTAAATGCAGGCGGCGTTATCGTGACGGACAATGTGCTGTTTCGCGGCTATGTGCTCGGTGCGGAGAAACCGCCGCGCCGCTACAAAACGATTGTAAAACGGCTCAGAGAATATTTGCAGATAATAAATGATGAAAAGATTTTTAAGACGACGATTTATGAAGACGGCGACGGTTTAGCCGTTTCGCAGAAAATTAACGATAATTAAATAAGTAATTACCTGTTGTGCTAATAAAATATCGAAACTGTATTCAGCAGTATAATACTTTATATTTGTTCGATGTTGTCACTTAACCTTACTAAATATAAACTATTATACTGTTTTGGAAAATCAACTGGCACAATAGGTAATAAATAATTAGGAGGATTTATTGTTGAAAAAACCTGAACTACTGGCACCTGCCGGAAATCTGGAAAAACTGAAAATGGCGATTTTATACGGAGCGGATGCTGTTTATCTCGGCGGCAAGAAATTCGGTCTGCGTGCTTACGGCGGTAATTTTTCGCGCGAGGAAATGATTGAAGGCGTAAAATTTGCTCATGAACGCGGCAGAAAAGTATACGTAACGGTCAATATTTTTCCGCACAACAGCGATATAAACAGCGTGCTGCCGTATTTAAAAGAATTGCAGGAAATAAACATCGATGCCGTACTCGTTTCCGATATCGGTTTGTTTACGCTGATAAAAAATGAAGTGCCGGGTTTGGAAGTGCATATCAGCACGCAGGCGAACAATACGAACTGGATGGCGGTGAAGGCATGGCAGGATTTGGGAGCGCAGCGCGTTGTGCTGGCGCGTGAACTGTCGTTTGCGGAAATCCGGGAAATTCGGGAAAAGACAAATGTCGAGCTGGAAATGTTCGTTCACGGTGCAATGTGCATATCGTATTCCGGCCGCTGCCTCATCAGCAATTATCTGACGGGCAGGGATTCCAACCGCGGTGCCTGCACGCAGCCGTGCCGCTGGAAATACAATTTGACGGAGGAAAAACGTCCGGGACAGTATTTCCCGATTACGGAAGATGAAAACGGTACGTATTTCTTCAACTCCAAAGACTTATGCCTGCTGCCATATTTGAAGGATATTATCAAATGCGGCGTGGACAGCTTGAAAATCGAAGGGCGCATGAAATCCATTCACTACGTTGCCAGTGTAGTCAGCGCCTATCGCCACGCTATCGACAGTTATTTTGAAAATCCGGAAACTTTTGCGATAAAAGATGAATGGATTGAAGAGCTCAACAAGGTTTCGCACCGTGAATATACGAGCGGCTTTTCCTATCATAAAACATCGAGCGACGACCAGATTTACAATACGACTTCGTATGAGCATACTTCTGATTTTGTCGGTCTGGTGCTCGCTTATGATGCCGAAACGAAAGTGGCGACCATTCAGCAGCGCAACCATCTGACAGTCGGACAGGAAATCGAATTTTTCCAGCCGGACGCGCCGCTGTTCAAGCAGACGATAACGGAAATGTTCAACGATGAAGGTATTTCCATCGATGTAGCACCGCACCCGCAGCAGATTATCACGATGAAGATGGATAAGCCGGTTGTCCCATATACAATTTTACGCCGGGATTGTTAAAAAACTGGTCTATATACTTGAAAATTATTAAAAAAAGTTGTATCATAAATGTACATTATAGTTTAACCTACCTATTGTTGGGTATATATTTATAGAAGGGAGCTTATCCTTAATGAGCAAACACATGAAAACTATGGATGGTAATACTGCTGCCGCATATGTCTCCTATGCGTTTACAGATGTAGCTGCTATTTACCCTATTACTCCTTCTTCACCTATGGCCGAAGCTGTAGATGAAATGGCTGCAAAAGGCAAGAAAAACCTTTTCGGTCAAAAAGTGCGTGTTGTTGAAATGCAGTCCGAAGCAGGCGCTGCCGGAACGGTTCACGGTTCCTTACAGGCCGGTGCTCTGACTACAACGTATACAGCATCTCAGGGTCTCTTACTGATGATTCCTAATATGTACAAAATTGCTGGTGAATTATTACCAGGTGTGTTCCATGTAAGTGCACGTGCGCTTGCTACCTCCTCCCTTAATATTTTCGGCGACCATCGCGATGTAATGGCTGTTCGCCAGACCGGCTGCGCTATGCTCTGCGAAGCAAGCGTGCAGGAAGTTATGGATTTAAGCGCTGTAGCTCATCTTGTAGCTATTAAAAGCCGCGTTCCTTTCGTAAACTTCTTCGACGGTTTCAGAACGTCGCATGAAATTCAGAAAATCGAAGTTCTGGATTATGAAGATTTGGGCAAACTTCTCGATTGGGAAGCTGTAAATAAATTCCGTCATAATGCGTTAAATCCTGACCACCCTGTAATCCGCGGCACAAGCCAGAATCCGGATATCTATTTCCAGGGTCAGGAAGCTGCCAACCCGTATTATGCGGCTGTACCGCAGATGGTAGAAGATGCGATGGAACAGATTAATAAATTGACCGGACGCAATTATCAGCTGTTCAACTATCACGGCGACCCGAATGCGGAACGTGTAATTATCGCTATGGGCTCCGTTTGCGATACTGCAAGTGAAGTTGTCGACTATCTGAACGCTAAGGGTGAAAAAGTCGGCGTACTTTCCATTCACTTATACAGACCGTTCTCCATTAAACACTTCCTCAGAGCATTGCCGAAATCCGTTAAGAAAGTTGCAGTTCTCGACCGTACGAAAGAAGCCGGTTCTCTCGGCGACCCGCTGTATCTGGAAATCCAGTCCGCTCTCTACAATAGCGATATCAGACCGACTATCATCGGCGGCCGTTACGGTTTGGGCGGTAAAGATGTTACGCCGGACCAGATTTTCGCCGTTTACAATGAACTGACGAAAGAACATCCGCAGAACGGTTTCACTATCGGTATCAGAGACGATGTATCCTTTACATCCCTGCCGGAATTCAGCGAAGACATCGACCTTACACCGGAAGGCACTACTGCCTGCAAATTCTGGGGTCTCGGTTCCGACGGTACTGTAGGTGCAAACAAGAGCGCCGTTAAAATCATCGGTGATAAAACGGATATGTATGCACAGGCATATTTTGCATATGACTCCAAAAAATCCGGCGGTATCACGATGTCTCACCTGCGCTTCGGTAAAAAACCGATCCGTTCTCCGTACCTTATCAATAAAGCGAACTTCATCTCCTGCTCGCAGCAGTCTTATGTTGACAAGTACAATCTGCTTGCCGGTCTGAAACAGAACGGTACATTCCTTTTGAATACGCTTTGGAGCGATGAAGAACTGAGCGAAAAACTGCCTGCATATATGAAACGCTATATTGCAGCCAACAATATCAACTTCTACACGGTAAACGCCGTTAAAATCGCTCAGGAACTCGGTCTCGGCGGCCGCTTCAATATGGTTATGCAGTCGGCATTCTTCAAACTTGCCAACATTATTCCGATTGATGAAGCCGTTAAATATCTGAAAGATGCCGTTGTTACTTCCTATGGCAAAAAAGGTCAGAATATCGTCGACATGAACAACGGTGCTATCGATAAAGGTATCGAAGCACTGCATAAGGTAGAAGTTCCTGCTTCCTGGAAAGACGCAGTGGATGAAGAAGTTCATGATACGGACGTACCTGATTTCATCAGAAATATTCAGAACCCGATGAACCGTCAGGAAGGCGACGAACTGCCTGTAAGCGCGTTCAGAAACAGAGAAGACGGTACATTCCCTGTAGGTACTTCCGCTTATGAAAAACGCGGTATTGCTATCAACGTACCGGAATGGGATATTGATAAATGTATTCAGTGCAATCAGTGCTCTTTCGTATGCCCGCACGCTGCCATCCGCCCTGTACTCATGACGGACGAAGAAGCGGCTAATGCTCCGGCAGGTATGAAATATAAACCGGCACTCGGTGCAAAAGGACTTCAGTTCGCTATCACTATTTCCGCTAAAGACTGCGAAGGCTGCGGCAACTGCGCCGACATCTGCCCGGCTCCGAAAGGCTCTGCACTCGCAATGAAACCAATCGGCACCCAGCTGGCTAAACAGCCTGAATTCGACTACGCCGTAGATGAAACGAAAGTTGCGCCGAAGAAAAATCCGATGAAGAAAACCACGCTCAAAGGCAGCCAGTTTGAAAAACCGCTGCTCGAATTCTCCGGTGCGTGCGCAGGCTGCGGTGAAACACCGTATGTCAAACTCATCACGCAGCTCTTCGGCGACCGCATGATGGTAGCAAACGCTACAGGCTGTTCCTCTATCTGGGGCGGTTCTGCACCATCCATGCCGTATACAAAAAATCATAAAGGACAGGGTCCTGCTTGGGCAAACTCCCTGTTTGAAGATAATGCCGAATACGGTCTCGGTATGTTCCTCGGTACGAAAGCCGTGCGTGAAACACTTTCTGCCAAAGTTGAAGCAACTTTAGAAGCCGGTCTCGGCAGTGATGAACTCAAAGCGGCACTTGCTGATTGGAAAGAAAATATTAACGAAGGCGAAGGCAGCCGTGAACGTGCAGACAAATTGACAGCGCTTCTGGAAACGGAAAAAGGTGATAATGAGCTCTTAAACGAAATTTACGATAAGAAAGATTTCTTCGTAAAACGTTCGCAGTGGATTATCGGCGGCGACGGCTGGGGTTACGATATCGGTTACGGCGGTCTTGACCACGTACTTGCTTCCGGCGAAGATGTCAACGTATTAATTCTCGATACGGAAGTTTACTCCAACACGGGCGGTCAGTCCTCCAAAGCTACTCCGGCAGCTGCTATTGCGCAATTTGCCGCAGCAGGCAAACGCACCAAGAAAAAAGATATCGGCATGATGGCTATGAGCTACGGTTATGTATATGTTGCTCAGATTGCTATGGGCTATGACAAGAACCAGACATTGAAAGCCATCGTTGAAGCTGAAAACTATAAAGGACCTTCCCTCATCATTGCATACGCTCCGTGCATCAATCACGGTCTGCGCTGCGGTATGGGCAAGAGCCAGAACGAAACGAAACGCGCCGTTGAATGCGGTTACTGGGCAACTTACCGCTACAATCCGCAGCTTCGCGGCAGTGACAAAAATCCGTTCAGCTTAGACTCCAAAGAACCGACCGGCAACTTCCAGGAATTCCTGCAGGGTGAAGTTCGTTACACTTCGCTCAAACGTTCCTTCCCGGAAATTGCGGACGAACTGTTTGCTAAGACTGAACAGGATGCCAAAGAACGTCTTGAAGGTTATAAAAAATTAGCAGGCAAATAATATTGCATTAGCAAAATCGGCGTCAGATTACTGGCGCCGGTTTTTTTGTGCGGATTTTTCGAAACGGCGCAGGCTGAGAACAGAAAACAACATTACAGTAATTTATAACAACATATACATAATGATAATAAGGGTGCATTGATATATAATTATAAGCAAATAGAACATGTTTCAGTTAATATAATAAGTAACAGATAGGGATAACGGTTTACTAAAAGACTTGAAATTATTGGGGATATATAATTTTATTGCGTTATTATAAAATGCAGAGTTCAAATATGAAACATGTTTTATACAGATATAAAGCGCGCTACAAATTCATATTTTGAAATTATGGAGTAAAGGTTATTCATATAAGTTTAATAGTGAGTAATTACAGAAAAATTGATATATTAATTCAAATAAGAGGGAAGATTATGAAAAAATTATTAGGCTTATCTACAGCTGCTATTATAATGAGTACAGCAGGGGTTGTTTCCGCTGCCAGCAATCCGTTCAGCGATGTTCCGGCAGACAGCTGGGCATATGATGCGGTGGCAACACTTTCCGCTGACGGTGTAATTGACGGTTATCCGGACGGAACGTACAAAGGCGATAATACGATGACCCGCTTTGAAATGGCTCAAATCGTAGCGCGCGCTATGGCAAAAACAGATATAGACAAAGCCGATAAAGCACTTGTTGATAAACTGGCTGCGGAATTTGCGGAAGAACTGGACAATCTCGGTGTCCGCGTAGCTGAACTGGAAAAGAAAAGCGATAATGTAATTTTCATGGGTACTGCCCGTCTGCGTTATGATGACGGTGATATCAACGCAACAAATCCAAATCAGCGCAAAGGCGATGATATAGCCAGCCATGCACATATCGAGTCGTGGATTAAGGGTAAAGTAAATGACGACTGGACAGCTATCGGTCAGGTTGAAACAGAATACAACATGCAGACTGACAGTATTACTGCTTATAATGGTAAAGGTTTTCATGTAAATAAAATCTATATGGAAGGACCGCTGTTTGATGGTACGTTGAAAGCCGGCCGCTATGGTGAGTTCTCTTCCTACGGCCGTATCATCGATACGGAAGTTGCCGGTCTGGAATGGACATGGGGCGACCCGAATGAAGGTCTGTCCGGTGCATTGACATACGGTAGACTCAGCCATGATGAAAGAAATATGGCAGGCACTACTTTTGAAGGAACAACGAAAGACGGTGCTGACAGCTATGGTATTAAACTCGGTGCTGACGGCAAAAAAGCCGGTGAATATACTTCCGCCAGATTAAAATACAATTTCAGTCCGGTAACGGCTATGGGCGTTACGTACGGCCATCTTGACAATCTCACTGTAGAAGAAAGCTATGCTGCTGACGGAAGCCTTCTTAACAAATATAGTGATGACGGTGCTGATATCTGGGAAATCGGTCTGAATACTACTTTGGCTGACAATCTGACTTTAATGGGTGCATATACGACTTCCGACCGTGACGGCGTTTATGACAGCGTCGGCGATGAAATCAAAACGGACGGCTGGTTCAGTGAACTGCGCTACAAAAAGCATGATATAAAAGACCCTGGCTCTTTCGCCATCTTTGCTAACTACCGCAATGTCGGTGCTTTATCCACTATCGATGCTACAGTCGATTACACGGAAAACATCAAAGGCTGGACAATCGGCTTTGACTATGTACCGATTGAAAATACAACAATCGAAGTATTCTACATCAACGGCAGTCAGGTAAATGCCACTACCAGCGATGGTGCACAGGACGTTGACATCTTCCGTGCACAGATGGAATTCTATTTCTAATTAATTAAGCCTTCTATCTAAAATAAATCCTATAAATCCTATTTTGAGCGGACGCTGTTATGGCGTCCGCTTTTTTTATTTGCAGAAAAGCGTTCATTTTTGCTATGATATATGAAGATTGTTTAAACAGTTAAATTTTTACAGGAAGGAAGGATTTTCTTGAAAAAGTTATTTAGTTTAATTTTATGTCTAGGCTTACTGCTCGTTGCCGGCTGTTCGTCAGATACGCAGCAAGGCGCCGATAATGCACAGGAAAAAGCGGGCGGTGATACCGTGCTGAAAGTCGGGCTGATGCCGGATATTGACTCCGTTCCGTTCATTATTGCGCAGGAAAAAGGCTTTTTTAAAGATGAAGGCGTAACGGTGGAACTGCAGCATTTTAAAAGTGCAATGGACCGCGACAGTGCGCTGCAGAGCGGTAATTTGGACGGCGGCGTGTCCGATATGCTGGCGGCAGGTTTTGCCAAAGCGGGCGGTTTCGATGTGAAGATGACTTCCATGACGGACGGCAATTACTGCCTGATTGCCGGAACAGCGAACAATGCCGCTTCTATCAGTGAAATGAAAGGGCAGAATATTTCCGTATCGAAAAACACGATTATTGAGTTCGTGCTCGACCAGATGCTCGCGCAAAATCAGATGAATGAAGCGGACATCAACAAGACGGTCATTCCGCAAATTCCGACACGTCTGGAAATGCTGCAGAACGGCAAACTTGATGCCGCTGTACTGCCGGAGCCGATGGGCAGCATTGCGGTGAAAAACGGCTGTCATATGGTCAATTCTTCAGAAGCCATGCAGATTAATCCGGGTGTAATGGTATTTACGGCTGACAGCGTGGAAAACAAAACGGAGCAGATTAAAGCCATGTACAGAGCGTATAACAGAGCGGTAGAGTATCTGAACAATACGCCGCAGACAGAATATATGGATTTGGTAATCGAAAAAGCCGGTCTGCCGCCGGCAACGAAAGACGCTCTGACGATGCCGAAATATCATGAAGCGGCTCTGCCGAGCAAAGATGCCTGGGAAAAATCCATTCAGTGGCTTAATCAGAAGGAATTGGTAAAAGAAACGTACAGTTATGACGATATGGTCAGTGATATTTTAGGCAAATGATACAGATAGAAAATCTTTTTGTGCAATACGGTAAACAGAATATTTTAGAGAATATCAGTTTAAATCTGCCGACCGGTGCAGTCTGCGCCGTAATCGGACCTTCCGGCTGCGGCAAGTCTACGCTTCTCAATGTACTGGCGGGGCTGAACCGCAGTTACAGCGGCAATGTGCTGATTGACGGCGGCGCGCCCAGTCCCAAGACGCAGACCATCGGTTTTATTCCGCAAAATTATGGACTGCTGCCGTGGCTGAAAGTCAGGGAAAATATCATGCTCGGTCTGAAAATAAAACGTAAGGGCAGGGCAAGGCTGCCGCAGGAATTAATCGCAAGTCTGGGGCTGGACAAACTGCTGGAGCGTTACCCGAAAGAACTCAGCGGCGGACAGCAGCAGCGCGTCAGTCTGGCCCGCGCTTTTGCACTCAATGCCGATTTACTGTTGATGGATGAGCCGTTTTCTGCGCTTGATGCCATTACGCGTGAGGAGATGCAGGACGTTTTCATCAATCTGTGGCAGAAGCAAAAGGTTACAACGGTACTTGTAACGCATTATGTGGAGGAAGCACTGTATCTGGGGCAGAAAATCGCGGTGATGACGAATAGCCCCGGCAGGATTTACAAAATCATCGACAATCCGCTGTTCGGCGACAGGAATTTCCGCGAAAGAGAGCAGTTTAAAAGTCTCAGCAGTCAGCTGCGTTTATATTTAAAGAAGGCAGGTAGGAATAATGAAATCTAAATCAGTTTATTTCTATATTCCCGCCGCCGTTTTTCTGCTCGTTTTATGGCAGATTGTATCGCTCATCGTTCATCTGCCGATAATTCCGCCGCCTTATCTGGCGATAGAACGTCTGGCGGATATTTTCAGCGATACGATAGCTGTCCATGCGCTGTACAGTCTATGGCGCATTGTAGCAGGTGTACTGCTGGCGGTGGCGGTCGGCGTGCCGCTGGGAATTTTAATGGGATATGCAAAAAAAGCCGATACGCTTTTAGCTCCGGTCGTGTACTTGACGTATCCCGTGCCGAAAATCGCTCTGTTGCCGATATTGATGCTACTTTTCGGCATCGGCGAACTGCCGAAAATTCTCATGATATTCTTAATCGTGATATTTCAGGTATTGGTGGCGCTGCGCGACGGCATCGGCGCCATTCCGAAAGAGATGTTTTATCCGCTGTATACGCTGGGCGCTTCGTTCAAGGATATCTTCTGCAAGATACTGTGGCCGGCCGTTCTGCCGAATTTTATAACGGCGCTGCGCGTGGCTATGGGCACGGCGATATCCGTCCTGTTTTTTACGGAGACGTTCGGCACGAAATACGGCATGGGTTATTTCATCATGGACGCATGGCTGCGCGTCAATTATCTGGACATGTACGCAGGGATAATCGTTTTAAGTTTAATCGGTCTGTGCCTGTTCGGCATTCTCGATTTGTGCGAACGGTATTTTTGCAGCTGGAATAAATAGGCAAAAATCATATCAGTTATGTTGTCAGCCCTGTTTTCGCGGGAAAAACGCTGTAGTTTCGCGGAAACGGGGCTGAAATTGTCTGTAATATCTATAATTTTTTTAAAATTTATGTTGCATTTGGATGGAGAATGTATTATAATACAATCATGTTAAGAAGATATGTAAACGTTTTCAAAAAGAATTTTCACAAAAAACGAATAAATTCATTTTTTATATATCTTCTATTCATTGCTATTTTATCATTACATTTTATTTTTTAATTGAAATGAGGGGATTATTTATGAAAAACGTTGTAATCACGGTAAGCAGACAGTACGGTTGCGGCGGTCGTGAATTGGCTACGATTTTAGCTAAGAAATTGAACGTGAAATTGTACGACAAACAGATTATCCATCTTGCAGCTGCCAAACTCGGTCTTGACGATTTGGACGAAGCCGGTCTGAAAGAATTGGAAAATACGGTTGAACCGATGACGCTGACGTATGTACCGTTCCATTCCTTCGGCAACCATGCGGGCGAATCGAGCCGCGGCATGTTCATCGCTGAAGCAGGCGTAATCAGACGACTGGCTGACGACGGCCCGTGCGTTATCTTAGGCCGTTCCGCCGATTATGTACTGGAAGACTTGCCGAACCATTTCTCCATATTCGTTTGCGCTGACGATGAATACAGAGAAGAAAGAGGCAAAACCGTTTATGACGGCAAGACATTAAAAGAACTGAACAAAGAAGACGATAAAAGAGCTAGATACTACAACTATTATACGGGTAAAAAATGGGGCGAACCGGCAAATTACGATTTAGTTGTAAATACAAGCAAAGGCTCTTTGGATGATATAGCGGAAGCTATCATTAAATATATTGATACGGTAGAAAAATAAATTTAAATTGTTTTTATTTTAGGATTTGTTTTACTTAGGAGGATTTTTTATGCAAGGCAATAAACTTTTGTCGCGCATAGCATATGCGTGCGGTACATTCGGTCATGATATATTCTTCATGATGGTTAATACGTATTTCATCATGTTCATAACCAGTAACCTGTTCAATTCCGGCGACCAGGCACATGATGAATGGATGATTGCCACTATAACGACCGTTATCCTGGTAATCCGCGTTGCGGAACTTTTCATCGACCCGTTCATCGGTAATACGATTGATAAAACGAATACCAGATGGGGCAGATTTAAACCATGGGTTATTATCGGCGGTTTGATTGCTGCTGTTTCCCTCGTTATTCTGTTTACTGACATGGGTGGTCTTACTTCTTCCCCGATGATGTATCTGATTATCTTTGCTATCTTATATATCATCATGGATATTTTCTATTCTGCAAAAGACGTTGCTATCTGGTCCATGGTTCCGGCTATGAGCTTTGACTCCCGCGAACGTGAAATCACAGCAACATTTGCCCGTATCGGTTCCGTATTCGGTGCTCAGCTCGTTACGGTAATGGTTATCCCGATTGTTCTGTTCTTCTCCGTAAATCAGAACGGCGGTGTCGGCGATGCTCAGGGCTGGCTCGCATTTGCCATCATCGGCGGCGGTATCTCCATCTTAGGTGCTATTATCCTCGGTCTCGGCACGAAAGAACATGCTTCTGCATTGCGCCAGAACAAAAAAGAAACAACTTTCAAAGAAGTATTCTCCATCTTGGGTAAAAATGACCAGTTAATGTGGATTGCCATTACATTCCTTATCTTCTGCTTAGGTCAGGACCTTGTAAACGCTTTCCAGATGTACTACTTCACTTATATCTTAGGTGATTCCACTGTATTGTCTTCTTTAGGTATTATCAACGTTGTTATCGGCTTACTTGCCGTTGCATTGTTCCCTACTTTAACGAAAAACTTCAAAAGACGCAAACTGTTCGTTGCTTCCGTTGCCATCATGGTAATCGCGCTCGTAATCTATGCTTTCGCAGGTCAGAACACAATGATGTGCCTTGTTGCTGCAGGTCTGTTCAATCTCCCGCAGCCGCTCGTATTCCTCGTTGTTTTAATGACAATTACGGATACTGTTGAATACGGCCAGCTCAAAATCGGTCATCGTGATGAAAGCCTTATCCTTTCCATCCGTCCTTTAATCAACAAATTATCCGGTGCCGTAACCGGTGCAATCGTTGGTTTCACGGCTGTTTGGGTAGGCATGTCCGGCGGTGCTACAGTAGATACTGTTACAGCTGCCAACAAAGCTACTTTCGAAATGATTATGTTTGCAACTCCTATCGTATTCTTAATCGTAGCAACTTTAATCTACAAAACGAAAGTTAAATTAACGGAAGAAAAACATGCTGAAATCGTTAGAGAACTCGAACGTACTTGGGGCAAAGATAAATAATCAAAGGTAAATATAATAGATAATAAAATGTAAAATCCCTGTCAGTCAGAACCGATATTTGCGGTTTGGAGCTGGCAGGGATTTTTTTGCATTTTAATATCTGCGAACCAACAAACAACATCATAGCAATTTTTGTCAACATTAGATAATTGTTTTTAAAATACGGATATACTAAAATTAAAATATAGCAAAAAAAGAGTAAACGTTTTCAAACGGAAATAAAATTTTCACAAAAAACGAATAAATTTATCTTTTGAGTTTTTTATGGGGATTTTTATTATTAATTTTATATTTTATAAAAAGTGGGGGATTTATTATGAACAAAGATGTTGTAATTACAGTCAGCCGTCAATATGGTTGCGGCGGTCGTGAATTGGCAACGATTTTGGCAGAAAAGTTGAATGTAAAACTGTACGATAAACAAATCATTCACCTTGCCGCAGCCAAACTCGGCATTGACGACCTGAGCGAAGCTGATTTGAAAGAACTGGAAAACACCGTTCAGCCGATGACGCTTACGTATGTTCCGTTCCATTCCTTCGGCAATCATGCGGGCGAATCGAGCCGCGGCATGTTCATCGCCGAAGCAGGCGTAATCAGACGACTGGCTGACGATGGTCCGTGCGTTATCCTGGGCCGTTCCGCTGACTATGTTCTGGAAGATATGCCGAACCATTTCTCCATCTTCGTTTGCGCCGATGATGACTACAGACAGCAGCGCGGCAAAGATGTTTACGAAGGCAAAACATTGAAAGAGCTGAACCAGGAAAACGAAAAAAGAGCCAGATACTATAACTATTATACCGGCAAAAAATGGGGCGACCCGGCAAATTACGATTTAATCGTAAATACAAGCAAAGCGCCTCTGGATAAAATAGCCGATGCTATTATCGCTTATATTGATACCGTAAAATAATAAACAGATAAAGAGCGCAGTCTTTAAAGGGATTAAAAATCGCCGGTGCAAGCGGCGGTTTTATAGGAGGGTTTTTTATGTCAAAATTTTTATCACGTGTAGCGTACGCCAGCGGTACATTCGGCCATGACTTCTTCTATGCAATGATTGGTACGTATTTCATGATTTTCGTAACGAGTAACCTGTTCAATACGGACGATACTCACTATAACGAATACATGATCGGTCTTGTAACTACAGTTATTCTTGTCATTCGTGTAGCAGAACTTTTCATTGACCCGTTCATCGGCAACACTATCGATAAAACGAAAACGAGATGGGGCAAATTCAAACCGTGGGTTCTCTCCGGTGCCGTTATCGCAGCCGTTACACTGGCTATTCTGTTTACGGATATCGGCGGACTTGCCGCTACGAGCCCTGTAACGTATTTAATCGTTTTTGCGATTTTATACATCATCATGGATATTTTCTATTCTGCAAAAGACGTTGCTATCTGGTCCATGATACCGGCTCTTTCGTTTGACTCCCGTGAACGTGAAATCACGGCAACATATGCCCGTATCGGTTCCGTTTTCGGCGGTCAGCTCGTAACTATCATCGTTATTCCGATTGTACTTGCATTCTCGCATAATGCCAACGGCGGCGCAGGCGATGCTACAGGCTGGTTCGCTTTTGCAGCAATCGGCGGCCTCATTGCAACAGCAGGTGCTGTTATCCTCGGTATCGGTACGAAAGAACATGCTTCCGCTCTGCGTGAAAACAAAACAGAAACATCGTTCAAAGAAGTATTCTCCGTATTAATGAAAAACGACCAGCTGCTGTGGATTGCATTTGCATATCTCATCTTCGGCTTAGGTCAGAACCTTATCAATAACTTCAACCTTTATTACTTCATTTATGTACTGGGCGATTCCACTCAGTTCTCATTCCTCGGTGTAATCAACGTTGTCATCGGTTTAATGGCCGTTGCACTGTTCCCGACTTTGACGAAAAAATTCAGCAGACGTAAACTGTTCTTCATTTCCATCACGATTATGCTGATTGCCATCGTCGTTTATTATATGGCAGGTCAGAACGTATACATGACGCTGCTCGGTGCCGGTCTGTTCGCTCTGCCGCAGCCGCTTATCTTCCTTGTTGTACTCATGACGATTACGGACAGTGTTGAATACGGTCAGCTCAAACTCGGCCATCGCGACGAAGCACTCGTACTTTGCGTTCGTCCGTTGATTGATAAACTCGGCGGTGCTATCACTTCCGCTATCGTAGGTTTCACGGCTGTATGGGTAGGCATGTCTGGTAAAGCTACGGCAGCCAGCATCACGCCGGAAAACTTATTAAACTTCCAGCTGATAATGTTTGCAGCACCGTTTATCCTCATTGTTATTGCAGGCTTTATTTACAGAGCCAAAGTCAGCCTGACAGAAGAAAAACATGCTGAAATCGTTAGAGAACTTGAACGTACTTGGGGTAAAGACAATAAATAATTAAGAAAGAGAACTATATGTTTTAAATTCCGGTTTAAGGCATATAGTTCTTCTCAAATAAGCATCAAATTTAATTTTAATTTGTTTTTTTATTTTTTTAATCTAGAGATTAGGGGTAACTGTAATGGAAAATAGGAAAATTTATGATTTTTTTGACAATACAACTACTTTAAGTCGGGCAATGACTTTGTATTACGGCGGTTGGGAAGTCTGTGAACCATTACATACCTTTGGTCCGGCAATACGCCAGCATTATCTGCTGCATTACGTTACACGCGGCAAAGGTAAATTATGGATTGGCGAGGCCAAAAACACTTGTTATGAAATCGGAGCGAATACGATTTTTCTGATAAAACCGGGAGTTGTAGCTACTTATGCAGCTGACAAAAATGAACCGTGGGAGTATTGCTGGATTTGCATAGACGGATATGAAGTGCCGCGGATTTTGCGGGACTGCGGTTTTAATAATGATAGTCCGCTGTTTTTCGATAAGAGCGGCGGCAGGGTTCAAAGTGCTATCGTGAATTTTGTTTTTTCATATAGGCGTAATAAGCATAATGAATATACACTGCTGAGTCGACTGTACAATTTTTTCGCTCAGATGAAAAGGCAGTACAAACGAACGAATATAAAATCCGTTTATGTGGAACAGGCTATTGACTATATTTACGAGAATTATAATAAGAACATTACCATCGGTGATATGGCGAACCATTTGAATATTGACAGAACTTATCTATATCGGTTGTTTAAACGCGAATGCAACGTATCACCGCAGAAGTATCTGCTTAATTTCCGTTTGCGGGTAGCCGTGAACAAGCTGGAAAATACGCAGAAATCCATTATGGAAATTGCTGAGGAGTGCGGCTTCAACAATGTATCGCTGTTTTGCCATCAGTTCAAGAAAGTGTACAGTGATACGCCGCTTAATTACCGCAAATATCCGCGCAGCGATATACAGATTTGATATAAAAATAAAATAATATTTTAGCGAAAAGGTGTTTCTCTTCGGGGAAATGCCTTTTTTGCCGTTTAAAGGCGTTCATAATTATTGAAAATATTAGTTTTGGGGGAATTTTCATTTAAATAGACGTTTTGGTAATATAATGGTATCATTAATAATAGAAAAATTGAGGGAAAAGAGGTTCTGGAATTTATGAAAGTATATCTTTATATCAACAAAAAGGGTTTTAAGGAAAATACTTTTAGAATAGCGTTTAAAGAGCTCGTGAAAGTTGAAGCTGAAGGCGTAAAGTCTGCCGACAATATGTATCTGGTGGGCAAATATGAAGCCAGAGACAACGATAACAGCTTTGAAGTGCCGTATAATAAAAAATATGAAAATAGATATTTTGCCATTCCGATTAGCGACAGGGAAAAAGGTTTTTTTAATTTGACGACTGTTTTGTGCAACAATGATTTGAGCGATTATGAAGTTATCAATGAAGCGACATTGAACGGTGTAATCAATACATTATATAAAAATGGAGATGAAAACAGTTCGGAAAGCATTTCGCTGGAATATGTGGGCGGCCGTTCCAAAGAAACGCAGAATATTATCGAAGAGATTTCGTCCTCCCGCTTTATTGCCATGATTAACATGCTGAATACATGGGCGAGCGAAGAAAAACAGGACGTGGAATTTAAATTACAGATTGATTTCTAAGAAATATCCGTTGTGTTAGTAAAACATCGAGCCTGTAGCCAGCAGTATAATAGTTTATATTCGTTCGATGTTGTCACTTAACCTCACTAAATATAAACTATTATAC
>JFBN01011738.1_pt1 | contig 24645 bp, 24 predicted proteins | sample 768741 | NCBI WGS metagenome assembly JFBN01 (sample SAMN01983846, study PRJNA193217) | chicken gut metagenome | biome: terrestrial biome; isolation source: ceca of Broiler chicken | host: Gallus gallus | place: United Kingdom: England | collected 2010-09-07
CCCCCCCCCCCTTAGTTTTTGCTTAATAATGCTTAAGTGATTCAAAAAATTTAAATTTTTTAGTGGTATCAAGATTTTGGAACACTTTTTGCTTTAGTGATGTCAAATTTGCTAGATAAAGGAATATTATGCAAGGTGGCTTTTATAGTTCAGTTGGTGGAATGGTAACGCAGATTAATCGCTTAGATGTGATTGCGAATAATATTGCAAATGCCAATACTACGGGATTTAAAAGAGATGATGTTGTGATAGGTGATTTTATGCGACTTTATGAACAGCACAAAGAATTTTTGCCTATAGAAGATCAAACAAAAGATGCAGCAAAATTTTATAATCGTTCTTTAAATCGTGTGCCACAGATTGTAGAGGAATTTACTGATAGAAGTGCTGGGGGAGTGGTGCAAACAGAAAATACTTTTGATTTTGCATTGAGTAGAGAAAATGCTTATTTTATGATTGAGACGCCAGAGGGGATACGATTTAGTCGTGATGGTTCTTTTGTGCTAAATGAGGAAGGGCGTTTGGTCAATAAAGAGGGTTATGCAGTGCTTCCACGAGAATACATTGAATCTCCACAATATATTGATTTTGTCGATGGATTCCAAGTAGAAGTAGATAGTGATGGGAATATCTACAATCGCTCTTTGACAAATGAGGAATTAGATGAGGCATTGCTAGGTGGCAATATTGCTGTGGTTTCTTTTGAGAATCCAAAATTTCTTCAAAAAGTCGGGGACAATCTCTATAAATATCCAGAAGAAAGAATGAATGAAATGGAAGTTTTGGAGAGAAGTGGAGCGGTAAGACAAGGGTTTTTGGAAAAAAGCAATATTAATGTTGTTTATGAAATGACAGGATTGATTGAAACTAATCGTTTGGTAGAGGCGTATTCTAAGGTGCTTAAAACCCATATGGATGACTTAAATACAGAAGCAATTACAAGATTAGCAGCAAGAGCATAAAAAGGATTTAAAATGATGAGAGCATTATATACAGCAACAACAGGAATGCTGGGGCAACAATTACAAATTGATGTAACTTCTAATAATATTTCTAATGTGAATACTTTTGGGTATAGAAAAGAAAGGGCAGAATTTGCGGATTTGTTTCATCAAGTTTTGCAATATGCAGGTTCTAGCACTTCAGAAACAACACTTTCGCCAACAGGGATTGAAGTGGGGCTTGGTGTGCGTCCAACTTCAGTGCAGAAGATTTTTTCTCAAGGAAATTTTAAAGAAACTGAAAATAATTTGGATATTGCAATTACAGGGAATGGGTTTTTTCAAATCGAGCTTCCAGATGGGACGATTGCTTATACGCGTGATGGTTCTTTTAAGCTTGATGATGAAGGAAATGTGGTGAATTCTCAAGGGTATTTGCTCGTGCCAAATATCACAATTCCAGATGATGCTACTCAAGTAAATATTGGGACAGATGGCACTGTTACGGTAGTGCAAGGGAATGAAACAGAAGTCAATGAGCTAGGACAGATTGAAACTGTGAATTTCATCAACCCTGCAGGTTTGCACGCATTAGGCGATAATCTCTATCTTAATACAAATGCTTCAGGGGATCCTATCGTTGGGACTCCGGGATTGAATGGTTTTGGGCAATTAAGGCAGGGATTTGTGGAAACAAGTAATGTGAAGCTTGTAGAAGAAATGACAGATTTGATTGTGGGACAAAGAGCGTATGAGGCGAATTCAAAATCAATTCAGACAGCAGATTCAATGCTACAAATCGTAAATCAGCTCAAGCGTAACTAATGAGTAAAATTATATTTGTAGGTTTGGGCTAGTGCTTATGCAGTGAGCATGAGTATAATTTGGGGGAATTTAGAAACTTTATAAGGATTCTAGGCTTAGTTCTAGCCCTCTTTAAAACTTAAAGCAATCAAAGTCGCTTATAAAACTACTTAGCAATTGCTAGATTTTTGGGAAAGCAATGGCAAAATCAAGAGTGATTCTTGTGATTTGCTATTGTCTTTGCTATTTTTCTTGCCGTGGATTTAAGGCTAAAAGCTTTTGTAATCCAAATCGTAATAATAAAATAATCTGTAATGGTATATCGATAATGATGCAGTGGGATTTTGTGTGATAAATTCGCAAACCTCACCAAATTAAAAATTGGAATAGTATTTGCTTATTGTCTATTTAGAATTTATAAATTAGGATTTTTTATGAGCATTTTTAATTTTAGCCAAGCGCGTGGATTAGTACAAGAGGCTTTGGATTATCGTTCTTTGCGAAGGGATATGATTTCTAGTAATATTGCAAATGTCTCCACTCCTATGTATCGCCCAAAAGATATTAATTTTGAACAAATGATGGCAAAAAAAGCCGATGAAGTTTTTAATCGAAGCAAAGATATGACATTGGATTTGGCATTGACTAATAGCAATCACCTTTTGCCACTTGAAGAGATGGATTTATCTCGCACAACAATGTTTTATCGTGATGGGCATTTGGCTAGAAATGATGGAAATAGTGTGGATTTGGATATTGAAACAAGTGAAATGGCGAAAAATGATATTATGTATCAAGCATTAGTAGGGGCTTTAAGAAAGCAAGGTGGAATCTTTTCTAATGCAATTGAATCTTCAAAAAGCTTATAGGAGGAATTAAATGTTTTTGTCAAGTTTTGATATTAGCGGTTATGGGCTTTCTGCACAAAGGCAAAGAGTAAATTTAATTTCTAGTAATATTGCTAATGCAAATACAACAAGGACTGATGAGGGAGGTCCATATAGAAGGCGAGAGTTAATACTTAAGGCTTTTAATTTTGATAAAGTTTTGAATCAAAAGTATGAAAACAGCAATAATTTGTTAAAATATGAAGATCCATTAGATGAAATGGATAGTTTTGATGAGCAGAGAGAGCCAAAGCCTACTTTGATGAGTGTTTATGTTGATAAGATTGTGAGAGATGACTCACAGCCAAAAATGAAATATGAGCCAAGTCATCCTGATGCAAATTCAGAAGGTTATGTTGCTTATCCTAATATCAATCCGGTTGTGGAAATGGCTGATTTGATTGAAGCAACAAAAGCCTATCAAGCCAATGTGGCAGCTTTTCAAAGTGCAAAAAATATGGCAACTACTGCTATTTCTATGTTCCAGGCATAAAGGATTATAAATGGAAATTAACAAATATGGAATAGATCCAGAGAAGCTTAATTCGCAGTTAAAAGATGTCCCAAATCTATCTCCAAACAATAATGCTAATTCTTCAGACAAAACATTTGGCAGTATGCTAAAAGACGCTTTTGATGAAGTAAATACGCACCAAAAGACTTCCGAACAAGCAATGGCAGATATGGCAACGGGGCAAATTAAAGATATTCATCAAGCAGCAATTGCTATTGGGAAAGCAGAAAATAGTATGAAACTTATGTTGGAGGTAAGGAATAAAGCCATTAGTGCTTATAAAGAATTAATTAGAACGCAAATTTAATGAACGATACAAGCTCCAAAAAAGCAGGTAAAATCTTATTAATTTTTTTAATGATTGTAGGGGGCTTTTGTATTTTTTTGGGGACTATTTTTTATCATATTTTCGCAGATAGGAAACTTCCAAATCTTCAAGCCAAACGCATTGAAAGTGCAATTAGAGGCTCTATTTATAGTAGCGATGGATTTTTGTTAGCTTCTAGTAAAAAAGTCTATAAAGCAGTGGTAAATACTTATAATATCGATCCGCAAAAAAAAGAACTTTTTATTAATCTTTTTTCTATTTATAGCAAGATACCAAAACAAGAAATTGCTGAAAAATTGCAAGATAAAGGAAATGTAGTTCTTTCTTATGATATTGATTCAAAAACAGCTAGTTATTTAAAACAACTTAGTATCAAGCTGAATGCTTTAGATGTTTTTCGTGCTTATGAAAATGAGAATGGACATATTTTTAAATACGGGCTTTCTGTGGTGGAGAGTGGAGAGTCAAGGGATTATCTCTATGAAGATACTATGGAGCCTATTTTGGGATATATTAACAAACAAAATCAAGAAGACATTACAAAGGTTAGCGGAGTTAAGGGGATTGAGAAAAGCTTTAATGAGGAATTAGAGCCTTTGAGTGATTTGTTGATGGTGGGGCAGAGGGATATTGGCTTTAATGTTATTTTGAATAAAGATTCTACTTTCAAAGAGCGTAGTGATGGTTATAATGTAATTTCTAGCATTCCTTTGAAACTTCAAAAAAAGATTGAACAGGTTATTGATGATAGTAGAAAAATTTTGAATGCAAAAGAGATAATAGTCGGAATTATGGAGAGCAAAACAGGCAAAATGATTTCTTTGGCAAGTAGTGCTAGGTTTAATCCTAATGTAATTACCAAAGAAGATTATCCTAATCTTAATGCTAATGCCATTGAATATTCTTATGAGCCCGGCAGTGTGATTAAGCCTATTATTTATTCTATTTTGTTGGATAAAAAGCTTATTGAACCTAGCGAAATTATTCCTCTTGAAAATGGTAGGTATAAACTGCACAATTTTTATATTACTGATACGCATCGGTTGCAAGAGGCTAGTATAGAAGAGATTTTGTTGTATTCAAGTAATATTGGAATGGCAAAGATTGCACAGCGTTTAATGGCAGATGAGTATTATGAAGGTTTGAAGGCTTTTGGATTTGGAGAAAAAAGTGGTATTGACTTGCCCTATGAAAGAGTGGGAGTAATCCCAGATATTCGCCGCTTAAGAAGTGAAGTGTATAGGGCTACTGTTTCTTATGGATATGGGCTTAGGACAACTTTTATGCAAATGCTAAAAGCTTATAACACTATTGTTAATGATGGGGTAGCTTATGAACCTTATTTGGTAGAGTATATTCAAGATTCAAAAGGTGTGCGTTATAAACTTAAGCATCAAATGCCAACGCGAATTTTGAGCGATAAGGTTGCTAATGAAGTAAAAAATACACTGATTAAGGTGGTCACACAAGGGACAGGGCGGACTGCACAGGTAAAGGGGGTAACTATTGGCGGGAAAACAGGGACAGCACATATTGCACAAGGCGGACAATATGTAAGGAAATATAATAGCTCCTTTTTTGGTTTTGTGAGTGATGAAAAAGGCAATGAATATACAATTGGAATCAGTGTTTTTGAACCTAATGAAACAGAAGCTTATTTTGCGTCTATCACTGCTGTGCCTTTGTTTAAAGAGATAGTGGAATTATTGATTAAGGAAAACTATTTGTATCCTCTAAATACTCAATGAAATTGCAACATAAAATAAAGATTAATAGCTTGATACATTGAGAGTGTTGATTAATCTTGTTTGTGGACATTTTGGATTGCCTATTGTGAGTGTGTATAATGTATTTTAATTTATTATCATATATGCTTTTGTATAACATAAAGGCAAATCAATAAGAATCACTAGGAATAGATAGGATAGATTAAACATCGTAAGGAATGATATGCAATTTGCGAATAAAAAAGAACTTGAAAAGACTCCATAAGATAAAAGAGGAATCCACAAAGACACTTCTGCAAAGAATCTTTACCTAGAACTTTATCCAAAAGAGAGTGGAGTGTCAAAGATATTTTATTATCGCTATTGTCAAGATAATAAATTATATACGATTAATTTAGGAAAATATTCTAAAACTTTCCTCTTAATTCCGCAAAGATCTTCATTTTGGATTTCACGCAATACTAGATACAATTGAATTTTTTCAGAATTCTAAAATAAAAGAGAAATAAAATTTTGCTGTTTGTATCTACACAAGACGCTTTTGTAAAAGCCAAATAACACACAAAAAGTTGCTGTTTGCGTCTTTAAATGCGAAAAGAACTAAAACTCTTTTTCAAGATAGATTTCATAAGGTTTAATAGCTTCAGAAACTATCTGCAAACTTATATTTTCGGTACTCATTTTATCATTTAATACTTTAAGTAAAGCTTTAATAGAGTTTTGAGAATAACCTGAAATTAGGATAACCTTTTCATCTAATGTTGCGGGGAATATATTATTCCTATCATCTACATTCCAAAAGATAACTGTTGGCATATCATACCCTCTTACTTGGTATTTCTTTTTCCAATACTCTATGTTAGTTTTCTTACCTTTGCCACACATATCAAATTCCATATCGCTTATAATAATAACATACTTAGGACATTCCTCTTTAGGTATTTTGTTTTTGATTAATGTCTCTAAAATAGCATTTACCATCACACTTTCTATGTTAGTATTCATATCCCTACTTGAGGATATCACTAAATCATAAAGCTCTTTAATAGAGGCGTTGTCTGGTAATTCGTGTAGTCTTGAATCACCACAGAAGTCTATAAAATGATTATGGAATCTTCCCTTATTTCTTTGTGCGATATAGATAGCTAATCCAATAGAAACACAAATAGGATTGCCACTCATAGAGCCTGAAACATCACAAGCTACTATTGCATCAATAGAATCTTCTCCAAAGAGATTTGGTAGATTATCCCACATTGTATTGAGGGCTTCTACTTCATTATTTTCTACTTGAATCTTCCTTATAATATCAAAGGGTGTAAGAACTTGAGTATTGATTTTAGCTTTACCTTCTTGGACATCTTGGAGGTATTTAGAGTATCTATCCTCATCATTGCGTTTAAAGGCTTTATTGTATTTTGCCATAGCTAATGAGGGGATTTGAGAATAATTAAAACTATAATCCCTTTCTCTTAGGTTATTTTCAATGAGTTTGATTTCTGCCCTTAGCTTTGATAATGCTTTTCTGTAAGTCTTAGAATCTATTTCCAAGATTTTTTCTCTAACAAATCTAGCCATTAAAATGGTTTGTTTATTAGAAGTATTTTCAGAAGGTAACCATTTCGCTAATAAACTAATAGATGATTTTCCATTTAATTCTTTAAAGAATTGAGTTTTTATTTTGTTATAAAAGATTTCTTTCTTGATTCCTGCTAAATGTAGTTGATAGAGTATAAAGATAATGTCATCATATCTGCCTATATCAAACAAGGAATTGAGGGTTTTATCTAATAAATCTTGTTTATCATCTCTTTTTAAATAGAGGTAAATTAGAAATAGTCTAAAAAGTTTTCTTTCTCCTAGTCCTCCTCTAATATCTCTTAGATACATTAAAGAACATAGTGTTTCTTTTGGAGCTGTTAAATAGCTTTTTAATAAGATTTTAAAAGGTTCATCATTATTAAAGATGATTTGTCCTTTAGAATCAACTTCTATCTCTACTCTATACCTCCAAGCTCCCATTTTAGCAAATAAATCAAGTAAGTTGTTTTTAGTGCTTAGATATGCTTTTGAGCCATTTTCTGTATAACCACTATTCATATTTTCTTTTAAACTATCTAAGAAGTCCATAATCTCCCTCCTTGTAAATACAGAATTATATAATAAAAATAAACAATTTTTACATTAGAATCCTAGTCTTTCTTTTTTATAGTCCTCCAATCCTTTCAAAAGAGTGTAAAATTCTTGAGCTTTTATCACCTTATTTTAATGATTCCAAATGTTATTAATTGTGATTACTTTGTGTGTTGAAAAGCCCTAAAATAAATTATATAATTGCTTTGAAAGGCATGTAATTTATCAATGAAAGATATTGATTGTTTGTGATTGATGGTCGGAGTAGCGGGATTTGAACCCACGACCTCACCCACCCCAAGGGTGTGCGCTAGCCAGGCTGCGCTATACTCCGCAAATTGTAGTATAATTAAAAATGCAATGTTATCAAAAAATAATTAAAAAATTTTGAAATGAAAAAATATTTTTTGGAATGCTTTTTGCTTTTAGGTATTAAAGATTAGGCTAAATAAGGATATGAAGCTATGAAAAAAGTAATTTATATGGTGTTTGTGCTGCTTGCTATGCCTCTTTTTGCGGCTAAAGTAAGTGATTTGGTAAATATTGTTGGTGTAAGGGATAATCAATTAATCGGTTATGGTTTGGTAGTGGGTTTAAATGGAAGTGGAGATAAAACTACTTCAACTTTTACAATGCAATCTATTTCTAATATGTTAGAAAGTGTAAATGTAAAAATTGATCCTAATGATATTCAATCTAAAAATGTTGCTGCAGTTATGGTAACTGCAAAGCTACCCCCATTTGCTAGACAAGGGGATACGATTGATATTTTAGTTTCTAGCATTGGTGATGCAAAATCACTAGAAGGTGGGACATTGCTTCTTACTCCTTTGAGTGGATTAGATGGTAGAATCTATGCTGTGGCACAAGGTGCAGTTGGAATAGGTGGAAAAAACGAAAGAGGTGGGAGTGCTAATCATGCACTTGCTGCAACAATGCCAAATGGAGGAATTGTAGAGAGAGAAGTGGTTTATGATTTGTATAGTAAAGTGAATGCGACTTTGAGTTTAAAAGAGGCAAATTTTCAAAATGCGATGCGAATCCAAACAAGAATCAATGAAACCTTTGGAGCAAATCCAGAGAATAAACCCGTTGCTATGGCAATTGATCCAAGGACTATTAAATTGCAAAGACCTGAAAATTTGAGTATGGTAGAGTTTTTGGCGCGCGTGCAAAATATTGATGTGGATTATGTTAAAGAAAATAAAATTATTATCAATGAGCGCACAGGGACAGTGATTGCCGGAATGGGAGTTGAGGTTTCGCCTGTGGTGGTTACCCATAATAATATTACTATCAAAGTTTCTAATGAAGTGGTTAATGATCCAGAAGCGGTAGATATGGGAAGTGGAGCTATTTTTAGCCCACAACAAGCAATGGTTACAAGCCCTAATAATCCGACTATTTCAAGTGTTACAAGGGCATTACAGAGAATGGGTGCAACACCTAAGGATATGATTGCCATTATTGAAACAATGAAAAAAGCTGGTGCTTTTAATGCAGATTTAGAGATTATCTAAGAGGGGGGAGTGATATGGAGATTAATTTTAGTGGATTAAGTGGATATTCTAAGGAAATTTTAGAAGCAGCCAAGCAAGCACCAACGATTCAAAAAACAGATGATGATACGCGTTTGAGGGAGCAAACTGATGCGTTTGAAGCACTTATTATTAAAAATATGCTTGATACTGCGTTAAAAATGGATGATTCGCTTTATCCAAAAGCACCCGGACATGATATTTATGAATCAATGTATCGGGATACTCTTTCGCAAACTTTGAGCGGAAGTTTTGGCTTTAGTGAATTGCTTTTTGATTATCTTAAAGATTTGCAAAATCAACAAGGTGCTAAAGGCGTTAAGTGATTGACCAAAATCTATTAGAATCTCTAAGCAGCAGTGATAAAGAATCTTTTGCAAGAGGGCTAAAAGAGCTTATTACTCAAACTTATGAAGTTGAAAAGGAATTTGTTGAATTAAAGGCACTTTTTGAAGAAGTGTTGGATATTTTGCCAACAGCAGTTTGGGTTTTGGAACAAGAGGGGGAGATATTTTATCAAAATAGCCTTGCTTCAGAGATTCCAGAGATTTTGGAAAAACTAGATTTGCAAAATACTAATCGTCAAGAAATTGAAGTAGAATCCAAAGTATATTTGGTGCAAACTAATCAAAAATTAAATAAATATATCATTTCTGCAACAGACATTACACATGAAAAGCGGAGAGAAAGATTGGCTTCAATGGGGCAGATTTCTGCACATTTAGCCCATGAAATACGCAATCCCGTTGGCTCTGTCGCACTTCTTGCTTCCACGCTTCTAAAAAGAGTGGATATTAAAAACAAGACTTTGGTGTTGGAGATTAAAAAATCTATTTGGCGTGTGGAGAGAATTGTAAAGGCAACTTTGCTTTTTTCTAAGGGAGTGCAGATTCACAAGAGTGAGATTATTCCTCAAAATATTCAAAATGAAATTCAAGAATCCCTTAATTATTACACTTACTCTAAGAATATCAATTTTATTTTTAGATTTGATGATGAGGTGTTTGAGGCGGATTTTGATTTATTGTGTATTGTTTTACAAAATTTTCTATTTAATGCTATTGATGCCATTGAGGAGAGTGATGAGGAAGAAGGGATTGTGGAAATTGAATACCATAAGAATCCAAAAGAGGTGATTTTTAAAATTTATGATAATGGTAAGCCTATTGAAAATCCACAAATACTTTTTGAGCCTTTTAAAAGCACAAAGCTTAAGGGAAATGGTTTGGGGCTTGCACTCTCTTTGCAGATTATTGAAGCACATAATGGGAAGATTAGGCTTTTGGAAGAAAATAAAAAAGGCTTTGAAATTAGATTGCCACAAAATATTTAATGTATTACTCATTATAGATTAAGTCGTTTTTTGCTAGGATTCTTAAACTATCAAAGAAAGGTTAATGATGAGTAAAAATATCCAGATAATGCAAAATGTAAAAAGCGTGCGTGAAATTGATATTAAAGATAAAAGAGTATTAATTAGAGTTGATTTTAATGTGCCAATGGATAGCGAATTAAATATTAGTGATGATACAAGAATACGAGAAGCGATTCCTACAATTAACTATTGTATTGATAATGGTGCAAAATCAATCATACTTGTAAGTCATCTTGGAAGACCAAAGGGCAGAAGCGAAGAGTTTTCACTTAAAGCCATTTTGAAAAGATTAGAGAGACTTCTTGCAAAAGATGTAGTGTTTGTTGATAGTTTGGATAATGCTAAAATAACTCTCAATACCCTTGTAGATGGAAGTATTTTGCTTTTGGAAAATATCCGATTTTATGAGGGAGAAGAAAAAAACGATAGTGAGCTTTCCAAACAATTAGCGGATTTGTGTGATGTATATGTGAATGATGCGTTTGGGACTTCTCACCGCAAACATGCTTCTACTTATGGTGTTGCTCAATATGCCAAAGAGAAAGTGGCAGGATTATTACTTAAAAAAGAAATTGATTCTTTTGGGATTGCTTTATCTAATCCATTACGCCCTTTGTTGCTGATTGTGGGAGGTTCTAAAGTTTCCTCTAAACTTACTTTGCTAAAATCTATTTTGGAAGTAGTGGATAAGATTATTATTGGTGGAGCGATGAGTAATACATTCCTTAAGGCAGTGGGTTATGATATGAAAGCTTCTTTGGTAGAAGAGGATTTATTAGAGGAAGCAAGAAGCATTTTGCGTACTGCCAAAGAAAAAGGTGTAAAAATCTATTTGCCTGTAGATGTAGTGGCAACAGATAATATTAAAGAGGCTAAGATTATTAAAATCTCTCCCGCTCAAGATATTCCAGATGATTTAATGGCAGTAGATATTGGACCTGCAACAGTAAGGCTGTTTAATGAAGTAATTAGGGATTGTGAGACAATTATATGGAATGGACCTATGGGGGTATATGAGAATCAAAAATTCTCGCGAGGAACATTTAGTATTTCTCACACCATAGCAGATACTTATGCTTATAGTGTGATTGGTGGGGGAGATACCGCTGATGCAGTAGATAAAGCAGGGGATAAAGATAGTATGAGTTTTACTTCCACAGGAGGTGGAGCGAGTTTGGAATTATTGGAAGGGGAAGTGTTGCCAGCCTTTGAGGTATTAGATAAAAAAGCCTAAGTTTTGTAAAAGGGGTTTTGATGTTGAATCTTTTTATCAAACGAAATGGAATGGTTGTTAGGGAAAGCATTCAATCGGTTAAAAGTATTGATATGGAAGCCGATATTTTATGGATTGACCTTTTGCACCCAAATTCTGAAGAGATTGCCTATATTTCTAAAACTTACCTTTTGGACATTCCAACCAAAGAAGAAAGAGAAGAGATTGAGGAATCTGCAAGATATTGGGAGGATAGTGAGACGGTTACGATTAATACTTACTTCCTTACGCGTCCTAATGAAGAAAAGATTTTCCATAATGAAACCATTACTTTTTTGCTAACGCACAATATTCTTTTTACTGTGCGTTATAGTGAATTTAAAGTGTTTGATGAGATTCAACAACGCGTTTTAGCAAGTCCGAAAAATTTTGAAGATGGATTTGATTTGATTTCAAAAATTTTTGAATTGCGGGTAGAAAAAGATGCCGATATGCTAGAGGGAATCGCCAAAGAAACGAGGCTATTAAGACGAATGGTAGTTTTTGATAAACAATTAGGTGATGAAATTTTGGAAAAACTTTCAATCTTGCAAGAAATGCACTTGAGTTTGCGGGATAGTTTGTTTGATAAGAGGCTCGCAATTACTGCATTGCTCCGGACAAATAAGGCAGACAATGAAGTAAAAAAGGATTTGGGAATTGTGCTAAAGGATATTAACTCGCTAGTAGAATTTACTAATGTAAATATGAATATTTTGGATAATATCCAAACGCTTTTTGCTAGTCAAATTAATATTGAACAAAATAAAATTATCAAGATTTTTACGGTGGTGACTGTGGCGATGATGCCTCCAACGCTGATTGCTACTATTTATGGAATGAATTTCACGCATATGCCGGAGTTAGAATGGACTTATGCTTATCCCATTGTGCTTAGTGCGATGATTGTTTCAACGATTTTGCCATTGATTTATTTCAAAAAGAAAAAATGGCTTTAGTGGAATAATCCACTTAAAATTTAAGTGGATTAGAATAGGCGATATTTATTGCCTTTTTCCAAAAGTGATTGCATAAGTGGGTGTTCTAAGATCAAAAAGAGGATCTATAGGTGCTTCTACTCCACTTGGAAGTTCTGATGGGAAATAAACATCTTGATTACACGCTTCACCATCATATTTTTCTACTTTAAGTGTTCCAACTAATAAAGTCTTGTGATCTCCTGTCCATAAAGCGGTTGTATCATCAACTGCATCCCCTTTATTTGGGAATTCAAGATACATTTGATATTCAATGGGTTTGTTTTTCGTGTAAGCAATGAAATCTTCTTTTAAAAAATCTTTAGAAGCACTCTTAAGCTCACTTTGGCTTAAATAGCTAATGCCATCTTTGGGAATAAATTTCCATCTAGCAGGAATAGTTTTGTCTTTTCCTTTTTCTTTGAACCAAAAAGTGTGAATACTATAAAAAGGAGTGTGTTCTAGACTTGAAATGCCAATTTTATCTAAATATGCACTAAAATTTTTATAAGAATCTACATTATTATTGAGATCATCAATGGTTTTTTGATCCATAAGATTTGGAATTTTCATTTCAAAGAATTGTCCAAATTCTTTCGGATTTTTGGCAAAGTTAATTTCGGTATTAAGCATTACCATAGTCCAAGAATCTTCATTTCCCATAAATTTAAGTGCCATACCTCTTTGTTTGCTTTTGTCATCTTGGATAGCACCCCCTAAAGAATATCGAACTTGAACTGGAATGGCTGCTTGATTAAAAAGTGGAATATTTAAATTAGAAAGATTGAAATTTTTGTCAGCAATAAAAGTTGCATTGGCACAAAATCCTTTTTTATGATTCACTCTTGCTTTGCTATCATTTGGATCACCATTGAGTTTGTAGAAAATTTCTGCAATTTTGTCTGGATCATAAATGGTTTCTTGAGCATTAACAAAGGTTCCAAGCAAACAAGTGCTAGCACAAATTGTTAAAACTTTTTTGAAATTTTTAAGCATTGAAAACTCCTTATAATAATAATAATTATTTTAGAGATAATAGCATAATTACAGGAAATAAGTAAAGTTTATTTTTTTGGTTAAAGAAGGTTTTGAGCAAATTTTCTCACTTCAAAATCAAGTGCAAAGACTTCATTTAAGGAATTTGGTAGTGTTTGATGAAAATAATCTAGGGTTTTTTGGATGATTGTTACAATCTCTCCAAAAGGAATTGTATGACATAAAAAAGCTTCAACAGCAACTTCATTAGCGGCGTTTAAAATTACGCCTAATTTAGGATTTTCTAAGAGAGAATTTTTGAGATTCCATAGGGGATAGCGTTTGGTGCAGATAGGTTCTAGGGTGTAATTTTGATTTACAAAATTAATACTTGGAATAAGGGGTGAGTGAGAGAAAGATTGTAAAAACTCTTCTTTTAAGCCAAGTCCATAGGTAATGGCATAAGCAATAGGGAGTTGCATATTAGCATTAGCAAAATGTGCTACCACACTTCCATCCCAAAACTCTACTAGTGCGTGAATTTGTGAATTTCGCTCAATATAGGCATCAATATTTTGAGTTTTAAAAAGCCAATGAGCTTCTAGAACTTCAAAGAGTTTATTAACCATAGTTGCTGAATCAATGGTGATTTTTTTGCCCATTTTCCAATTAGGATGTTTGAGTGCGTTGGTGGCATTTTGTAAGGGGATTTCCTCTAAAGGAGTATCTCTAAAAGCACCACCGCTTGCAGTGATATAAAGATTTTTAAACGGACGGATTTGAGAATTAAAATTCATAAGATAAGCAAGACTAAAATGTTCGCTATCAATAGGAATAATTTTGGAAGTGTCGATAAATTCACCCCCAACAACAAGACTTTCTTTGTTGGCTAAAGCGATAGTTTTGCCAGCGTTGATGGCATACAATGTGGGCTTTAAGCCCAAAAAACCTACAAGAGCATTCACTACTAAGGTGCTTTTAGAATCCAAAATTGCCTCTAAAATACCATTTTCCCCATAGTAGATTTTTCCATTAAAGTGTTTTGTGATTTTTGGAATATCTTGCCTGTCTGCAATCACAATGTTTTTGGGCTTAAATTCTAAGATTTGTTGGTTTAAAAGAGGGATATTTTTGCCCGCACAGAGTGTTTCGATTTCTAAATGGAGTTTTTTTGCAATGATGAGGGTATTTATCCCAATAGAGCCAGTAGAGCCAAGAATAATCATTGTAATTTACCTTGGAAGCAATGTAAGTGAAATATAAAGAATAATGCCCCCAAAGAAATACCCATCTAATCTATCTAGCATTCCGCCATGCCCGGGAAATAATTTTCCGCTATCTTTAACGCCTGCTTGACGCTTAAGATAGCTTTCATAAAGATCTCCAAAGATACTTGCGATACTAGCACAAAGGCTGATGATTAAAGACGAAAGAAAATTGCATACTCCAAGTCCAATGAGCGCGCTAATGATGACAGAAAAAATTACTCCAATTAAAACCCCTTCTTTTGTTTTATTAGGAGAGGTTTTGCAAAATGTGCTATTGCTAAAGAGCTTGCCGCCAAGTAGTTTGCCTCCAAAATAAGCAAAGCTATCTGTTAGAGCAACAATGAAAAGCAACCATACAATGGCATTGATTGTGTATTCTAAGTAGATAAAATACAAAATAATAAAAGGGATTGTGGGATAGATGAAAGGCATTATTTGTTCTAATTTACCCTTGTTGGTATAGGCTTGATAAGAAGCAAGCACAATCAATACAAACAACAAACCATTAAAAGATTGTAGGGTAAAAATGCTTATCCATATTAGCATACACAATAGTAAAAAAATCCAAGAAGGATTCTTTTGGTTATAGAGCTTATAGGATTCATAAAATGCGATGATATAGGCAATCCCTAAAACACTCCAAAGCAAAGAAGGGCTGTGAAATATAACTATCAAAATAATAGCAATAAGCATAAAAAAAGCAGTATAAAGGCGATTTGTTTCAATGGATTTTAAGTTATTGAGCATACTTTTCCTTCTTTATTGTAATGCAAAATTATATCAGAAATAATCTTGTAACACATCACAGGAGCAATAGATAAACACAAAAGCTCCAATTAAGCCGATGAGATAATCAAAAATACCACCAGTTTTAAAACAAAGTGGCTTAGGGAGGATATGGTAGTTTTTGAGGTTAAATGGCATCAATAAAGGCACGCCACTTGGTGTCATCATATCCCCGATTAAATGCAAAAGGCAACCTAGAATCAATCCTATAATTAGAAATATAGGCAAGATTCCTAAAGAATGGAGTATAAACAATAAAATACCCAAAAACAGCACAAAACAAAGACTATGAGTAAAACCTCTATGCCCAAAAATAAATTTGATGAAGTTAGAAATTCCCATTGTTTTTTTGCCGATAATGGATTGTGGCTCATCAATATCAGGCAGTAATGTCCCAATCCCTACTGCACTATAAAATAACGCTAAATTTTGTGGAGAAAGTAGAGGTTGATGGAATGTTTCTAGTAGATAGATTCCACAAGAGGTTAAACCAAGCCCAAAAGCCAAATGTGTTTTGCCTAACATTGTTATGAATTCCTTGTTATAAGGCTTTTTGGAAGATTAAAAAAGGTGATAATCTCTTCTTCTTTGGTGTGGTGTTCTCCATTGTCAATTTCATGGTCAAATCCTATTAAATGCAAAGCCCCATGGATAAACAATAAAGCAATTTCATCTTCTAATGAATGATTAAGTTTCACACTAGCACTTTTTACAAAATCTAGGGAAATTACAATACTTCCAAGCAAAAGAGAAAATTCAGATTCCAAAGGAAAGGATAGAACATCAGTTGGCATATCTTTGTTCCTATGGGAGCAATTAAGGGCTTGGATAGTCGGATTATCCACAAGTAACAATTCACATTGTTTATTGCATAGATTAGAATCTCTTAGGATTTTTTCTAAGATTTTTTCCAAAAATTCTAAGAAATTTTGATTAGCCTTGTAGTCTGTTTGATTGATAAAATCGATTTTATTGCGCATTGATTTCTAATCCCACAGGGCAGTGATCGCTCCCAAAAATTTCAGGATAAATGCTAGCACTTTTTAGTTTAGAATCAAGGGCTTTAGAGCATAAAAAATAGTCAATCCGCCAACCAGTGTTGTTTTCTCGTGCCTTGCCCATATAGCTCCACCAGCTATATGCCCCTTCTAATGTTGGGTGAAAATATCTAAAAGTATCAGTAAATCCAGAATCCAAAAGCACGCTCATTTTTTCGCGTTCTTCATCAGTAAAACCAGCATTTCTGCGATTTGTTTTGGGGTTTTTTAGATCAATTTCTTTGTGGGCAACATTTAAATCCCCGCAAACAATTACAGGTTTTGTCGCTTCGAGATTTTTAAGAAAATTTCTAAAATCATCTTCCCATTCCATTCGATATTCTAATCTCTCTAACTCTCTTTTGGAGTTTGGTGTATAAACATTGACTAAAAAGAAATCATTGTATTCAGCAGTGATGATTCTGCCTTCTTTGTCATGGTGAGATATTCCCATATCATAGGCGACGCTTAGTGGTTTTTTCTTGCTAAAAATTGCCACGCCAGAGTAGCCCTTTTTCTCCGCGCTATTCCAATATTCCTCATAGTTTGGAAAATCAAAAGTGGCTTGTTCTTTTTGCATTTTGGATTCTTGGATACAAAATACATCAGCATCAATCGTGTTAAAAAAATCCATAAAACCTTTATTCATACATGCTCTAAGTCCATTAACATTCCACGAAATTAATTTCATAATAGTCTCCATATATAATAAATATTTTTTGGAATTATGGTTATTTTTCTTTTAAGATTCCATTATGGAATCTTAAAATATGTTTTTAGGGTTGCTTAACAATTCCGTTGTAGAATGGCTCACATTTGCTTTTGGTATTAGTGATTTTTTCAGCACCTTTTTGGAGTTTTCCAAAGAGAGAAGTGGCAAGATTGACAGCAGTTGAAATTGCAGTTTGGGTAACTTCGATTTTTGGATTTGTAAGAGTGCCTTTGATAGCTTGAGAGAATTTTGCACAATTTTGTTCATCAAGGATTCCTATGGAGAAATTTTCAAAGGCATTATTGTTGAGGTTGATAGCCCCGATAGCTGCAATTCTAGTTTTTTGTGTGGCAAATGCTACATCACTTGCTTTTGCAACTCCATTTTTTACATCCACTCTTACTTCTAGCTGTTTGATAGCGGTTTTGGTATCTACAAGGGTATTTAATCCAAGCATACCGACATTGCTACCTTTGGTTGCTGCAATTCCAAGAGGTCCTGCAAGCACAAATGCACCAACATCAAGAAGGCTAATTTGATTGCTCTTTTCGAAGTTTTTTGCTAGTCCATCAATATCAATGCTATAAATTTCAATGTTGCTTCCACTTAGCGTAAATGGACCATTTAGATTTTTGATGATAGTTGGTGTGTCTAATCCTTTGATAGTCAAGTCTGCATTAGCATTGATAATGCCGCCTTTGATAATTTTGCCATTGCCGGTGAAATTTGCAATTTTCTTCACATCAATATTTTCACCTAAAAGTTTGAAATTTTCATTTTTGAAATCTACTACTAAATTACCAAAATCTTGATTTTGCAAGTATAAAGAAGGTAGGTTGTTTTCAAAACCAGCTTTACCTTTAAGTGTCAAAGCACCTTGGAGATTCATAGTAAGTGGGTTAATATTTGCAATATTTGGAGTATTGATGAAAAAATCAGCGCTATAAGCATTGTCTTTGAGGTTGGCTTTTCCATTGGTGATTTCTATATTAATGTCTTGTCCGTTGATTTTAACTTCGGCATTGCCAGTGCCATTATTGAAGCGACCATCGCCATTTAAGCTTAAAGTAATATCTTTTTTGAAATTCATACCGCTTAGGGCATTAAGGGTGTTTTTGGCAATTGTAATATCTTGTGAGTAAAGATTGAAATTTCCATTGAAGTTAGAATCTTTAAAGTCTTTGAGATTAGCTTTTGCACTTAAAAATCCCTTTGCATCATAATTAAAGAGTTTTGCTAGCTTTTGGAGATTGAGATTTTGTAAATCTAGTGTGATGGTTTGTGGGGAATAGTTTTCTAAGGTTGCATCAGCACTAAGATTAGAATCAAATAAATCGCTTTTTGCTAAAATTTCTAATTTTTTAGAATCGCCTTTGATATTTGCATTGAGGGTATTGTTGTTTGCGAGGTTTAGATTGTTAAACACAAGGGATTCAATATTGCTTTGTAGATTTGCATTTAATGTATAGCTAAGGTTAGTAAGATTGATTTTGCTAACTTTTGCATCGAGGTTAATTGCACCTTTGGCTTCATAGGGAAGTGAAGCGAAGTTTAGAAGCTCTTTTAAATCCAAATTTTTCGCATTGAGTGTGACATTTGTGGGTGTATAGTTTGGAATCTCTAAATGTGCTAAAATGGGGTTGGTGATAATGTTTAATGCAAGGGTGGCTTCTTGATTTGCAATGGAGCTGGATTTTAGGTTGAGATTTGCATTCACTGGACTTTTTAGCTCAAAGCCACTTGCGCTAATATTAGATAGCATAAGTTTTAAATCCCCATTAGTTGCATAATCTTTTAGGCTAATGGAGAGGTTTTGTGAATCAAGATTAAGATAGCTAGAATTTGCAGCGATTGTTGCTAGGATATTTTCTTGTTTGGCTTCTCCATTAATGGCAAGTTTGATAGGGTCTGTTGGGAGAGTGATTCCATAATCATTTTTCAAAAGAGTAATGTTTGGCAAAATGGCACTAGAGGCAATTTGGAAGCCCCCTGTGGGTGAGGATAGGTTGGAAATATCTAAATCCGCATTGAGCAGGAGTTTCCCGCTAGCATATTGAGGTTGATTTAAAAAAGTAAGAAGTGATGAGATATTAATGCCTTCTTTACTGGAGATAAAAAGTCTTTTTGGATTGAAGTTTTGTAATGTTATATCAGCATAAATATCGCTATTAAAGGCATTAATATCGGCTTTGGCTGTAAGGATATTTGAATCTTTAACAACATTTCCATTTAAACTTATGCCTCCATTGAGTTTAATTCCAATGAGCTTTTCATAAGGGGCTAAATCTTTAATAATGGCGTTGATCTTTGCTTGAGTATTGAGAGTAAAGAGAGAATATTCTCCCCCAATAGCAATTTGTGATTTTTGTTTGTCAGTAATGCTAAAGGCATACGAATTAGAATTAAGCTTAAAATGTGTAAATTCTAATCCAATAGGCGCTTGTTGATTAGCAATTTCTGTGATTTTGTTTTTGAGAAATTCATTTCCGCTTGCAGAGAATAACCACATTGCAATACCAACAACAATGGCAATAATAAGGACTAAAAAGATTCCCAAGTATTTTAGAAATTTCATAACAATCTTCCTTTTTGGTTTAAAGTTTTCATAATTCTATACTAATTAATATAATATTTATCTAAAAAAAATACCGATAAATATTTTATAATTAAAGTATCTATAAAATAGGTCGATATAAAATTACGAAATTCTTTAATTTTTGTAGATTTAAATTTCAAGAATTTCAAAGGAATTAAAAAACAGAAAGGAGTCTGTTATGGTTTCAGGAATCAATAGTAGTTCTGTGGCAGTAAGTGGAAATTTGAGTGTTCTTAAAAAAGCAATGGAAACAGAAGAAGTATTAATGAGTTCAATCATTAATGGTATGCAAAACGCACAAGCAACAATGCAAACTTCCCAAGCTCCCGCACAATCTACACCAGTCTCACAAAGTCAGCCAAGCTCTAAGCTTGACATTATGGCTTAATTTCAAGTGCCTTTGGTGCTTGAAATTTCCTTGCAAATTAATCTAATCTTAAAAAAAAATCTCTACAATTCTTTTTCGCAAAAAAATATTAATGTAAAGATAGAAGTAAATGATACAGCAAAATTTTTCAACCAAAGTTGTTAATTCTATTATGCGTTATGCAACTAATAGATATTTGAGCTTAAAACCATCTCATTTGACAAAACTACCTCCACCTAATCCTAAAAAGGTCAAAGAAAAATCTTATCTTTTGTATATTCATGTGCCATTTTGTATGACATTATGCACTTATTGCTCGTTTAATCGTTTTTTATTCCAAGAGGACAAAGCAAAAGCATATTTTGAATCCCTGCGTAAAGAAATGCTAATGGTAAAAGAGTTGGGATATGATTTTAATGCTATTTATGTTGGGGGTGGGACGACTTCGATTATGCCAGAGGAATTGTGCAAAACTTTGGATTTGGCTAAAAGCCTTTTTGATATTAAAGAAGTCTCTTGTGAATCAGATCCTAATCATATCCATTTAGAAGAATTAGAAATGTTTAAAGGCAGGATTGATAGATTATCTGTAGGAGTGCAAAGTTTTGATGATGGAATATTGAAGAAAGTGGGGCGATATGATAAATTTGGCAGTGGTGAAGAGGTGATTAAGAAGCTGCAAAAAGCAATCGGAGTTTTGCCGATTTTAAATGTTGATTTGATTTTTAATTTTCCTAATCAAACGCAAGAAATGTTGGCTAAAGATTTAGAGATTATCAAGGCTTTAAAGCCTGAGCAAGTTACTCTATATCCCTTAATGTCTTCGCCTTCTGTAAAGAGTATTTTAAAGCGTTCTATAGGGGAAGTTAGCCTTCAAAATGAAGCACAATTATATGAGCAAATCTTGGAGACTTTGAAGGATGATTTTTCTTCTTTGTCAAGTTGGGCATTTTCTCACAAAGGGAGTGCAATTTTTGATGAATATGTGGTGGATAATGATGAGTATGTGGGGATTGGATCGGGGTCTTTTAGCTTTTTAAATGGGACTTTGTATGTCAATACCTTTTCGCTCAAAGAATACGCACATAAAATCAATAGTGGAAATATGGGAGTTGCAAGGGAGAGGAAATATTCCAAAAAAGCACAGCTTCAATATCGCTTAATGGTGGAGCTTTTTGGAGGCAAAGCAAGTGCTAAGATTTTTAAAGAGAAGTATGATTCAAATTTAGAATGGGATTTGTGGAAAGAGTTGATGTTTTTAAAAATAACGGGGAATATTTACAAAAAAGAGGGCGATTATTATCCAACCACTCAAGGTAAATATTTATTTTTGTCAATGATGAAAGAATTTTATATCGGTATGGATAGGGTGCGTGAAGAATCGCGTGCTATGCTAAAAGAAGAGGATATGTAATTATAAATCAAATGTGGTTTGGTTGGAATCTTGACTTTTTGATTCCCCTCCAAGCATTTCATTGAGATTTTCCATTTGTTTTTGGAGAAGTTCTTTTGTGGTGTTGCTCTCCAAAGTGCTTTTGAATTCATCTATGCTTTCTTGTAAAATTTGATTTTGTTTTTCAATAAATTCTTGTGTTTTGTTGCTATCTAAAAAAGCATCTAGTTTTTTGCCATGTTCTATTAATGTATCTTTAAGTCCAGAATCTTCTAGTGCATTTTGGAAAGTTTGTGTGCCTTTTTGGGCTAATTCATCACAACCACAAAGAAACAAAATGCAACTGCACATAAAAATAGCTTTTTTCATTGGGTAACCTATCTTGATATTTTTTTGGCTATAATCTTAACAAAAATTTTTAAATGGAAAATTAAAATGCAAAAGAATCGAATTTTTTTAGTAGCAGAGCTTTCTGCCAATCACCATCAAAGTAAGGATATTGCTCTAAAAACAATCAAAGCTGCTAAAGAGAGTGGTGCAGATGCGGTTAAACTGCAAACTTATACGCCAGAATGTTTGACATTAAATTGCAATTCAAAATACTTTCAGATTCAAGGGACTTTGTGGGAAGGGAAGAATTTCTATCAGCTTTATCAAGAAGCAATGACGCCATGGGAGTGGCATAAAGATCTTTTTGAATACGCTAAAGAGTTGGGAATCATTTGCTTTTCAAGCCCATTTAGCAAAGAAGGTGTGGATTTTTTGGAAGAGCTAGGGAATCCAATTTATAAGGTTGCTTCTTTTGAGATTGTGGATTTAGAGTTGATTGAATATATGGCAAAAATCAAAAAGCCAATTATATTATCCAAAGGAATAGCGACAAAAGAAGAGATAAAAGAGGCGCTTGATGTATGCAAAAAAGAAGTAAAGGATATTACTTTGTTGCAATGCACCAGCTCTTATCCTGCTCCATTAAATGAAGCGAATTTATCTTTAATACCTAAAATGCAGAGAGATTTTGGGGTGAAGGTTGGATTATCTGACCACACACTAGGAATCACTGCTCCGATTGTCGCTGCAAGTCTTGGAGCAAAGGTGATTGAGAAGCATTTTATTTTGGATAGAAAGTTAGGCGGTCCTGATAGTGCTTTTAGCATAGAACCACAAGAGTTTTCTGCAATGGCAAAGGCACTTAGAGAAGTTGAGGAATTGCTAGGAGTAGAATCTTATGAGTTAAGCCAAAAATCAAAAGAGGGTAGAGTGTTTATGCGATCACTTTTTGTGGTAGAAGATATTGCAAAAGGAGAGAGGATTAAAGAAAATCAAATTCGCTCCATTCGTCCCGGATATGGAATCCCCCCCAAAATGAAATATCAAGTGGTAGGCAAAAAAGCCAAAAAAGCTTTAAAAAGAGGAGAACCTCTTAGCTTTGGGGATTGGGAATAGGTTTGGTTTTTGCAAAGAATCGCAAAAAGATAAAGCCAAAAATACCCGAACACAAAGAAGCAATAAGGATAGAGAGATTATCAGCATAGCTAAAAATATCGCTTACTTCATAGGCTAAACCATCAATAAATAAACTCATTGTGAAACCTATGCCTGTCAATATGCAAACCCCATAAAGTTGCCTAAAAGTCGCCCCTTGTGGGAGAGAGGCAAGTTTTGCTTTGATGGCTAGGTATGCAAATAAAAAGACGCCAATTTGTTTGCCTACAAAAAGACCCAAAAAAATACCAATGCTTACACCAGAAAAAAGCAATTCTGGAGTGATTTTAGAGAGATTAACACCAGCATTTGCAAAGGCAAATAAGGGTAAAATAACAAAAGTAAGCCAAAATTTTAGACTCTCATCAATTTCTTTTAAAAAAGGTTCCCCATTTTTGGTTTGCATAGGGATAAAGAATGCTGAAATAATGCCCGCTAAAGTAGCATGAACTCCACTTTTTAGGACGCTAATCCACAAAATTACAGCACAAATAAAATAAAAAGACTTTCTAGTAATATTAAATACATTGAGTAATAGCATCATGAAAATTGCTATGCTTGATACAATCAAAGCGGCTAAAGAAAGTTCATTGGTATAGAAAAGAGCAATGATTAAAATTGCACCAACATCATCAAAAATTGCTAAGGAAAGAAGGAAGATTTTAAGAGAGCTTGGAATATGCTTCCCACACATCATCAAAATGGCTAATGCAAAAGCAGTATCAGTGGCAGTAGGGATAGCCCAACCTTTGAGTGTATAAGAATCCCCGAAATTTATCAAGGAGAAAATTGCTGCAGGAATGATAATCCCACCCAATGCAGCCACAAAAGGCAAAGTAATATTTTTGGGATTCTTAAAATCGCCATAAACAAACTCTTTTTTGAGTTCTAACCCAATGGCAAAGAAAAAGATTGAAATCAATCCATCATTAACCCATAGCAAAAATGGCTTACTAAGTTCAAAGTTGCCTATATTAAAGCCCATATTGAGATTTAGAAAATCCCTATAATGTATCGCATAAGGACCATTTTGCACAAACAAAGCAAGTGCTGTGCAAATAATAAGCAAAATTCCACCAAAAGCTTCAGTGTGTATAAAATTTTTGAGTTTTAATAGCATAATATATCCAAAATAATGAATTGATTATTTATTTTGTCTAAGATTTGTATTTTAAGAGTTCCTAAAAATGTATCCACAACAATATTATATTTTAGCATAAAGCCGTGCTAAGTGCAAATTATTTTTTGATTTGTCGTTTTAAAAGTGTTATAATTTTGGCTTAATTTTTTGCTTGTAATGGAATAACTTAATTATGATTTTTAGCTCATATATTTTTATTTTTGCTTTTTTGCCTGTTATGCTTGTGGGATTTTATGGATTGAGATATTTTAATCTCCACAGAGGTGCGAATGTTTTTTTGGTGCTTGGTAGTTTATTTTTCTATGCTTTTTGGAATGTGCTTTATTTGCCTATATTGATGGGTTCCATAGTTGTAAATTATGTGATTGCAAAAGTGATTTTAAAAAGTAGCGGGGGGGGGGGGGGTAAA
>JFBN01307200.1_pt1 | contig 24543 bp, 21 predicted proteins | sample 768741 | NCBI WGS metagenome assembly JFBN01 (sample SAMN01983846, study PRJNA193217) | chicken gut metagenome | biome: terrestrial biome; isolation source: ceca of Broiler chicken | host: Gallus gallus | place: United Kingdom: England | collected 2010-09-07
ATGGTCAGCGGGTTGTAGAGGTGCTGCTCGCTGTCACGGCCGCTGCGCAGCTTGTGCTCGCCCAGGCTGACCAGCTCGCTGCCGGTGCCCAGACCCAGGGGGTCGAAGGCCTTCTGGTGGCGCTGCTCCAGATCATTCTGGATGTCCTGGAGGGTGATGCCGCCCACACGGCTGACCGTGTTGGTGAAGTATTTGTCCACCACTTCCTTGCTCACGCCCAGGGCCTCGAAGATCTGGCTGCCCTGGTAGGACTGGATGGTGGAAATGCCCATCTTGGAAGCGATCTTGACGATGCCGGCCAGGATGGCGTGGTTGTAGTCATCCACAGCGGCGTAGTAGTCCTTGTCCAGAAGACCCTCGGTGATCAGCTCGCCCACCGTCTCCTGTGCCAGATAGGGGTTGATGGCGCAGGCGCCGTAGCCCAGCAGGGTGGCAAAGTCGTGGACCAGACGGGGTTCGCCGCTCTCCAGGATGAGCGCCATGGCGGTGCGCTTCTTGGTGCGGACCAGGTATTTGGAGACCGCGCCCACAGCCAGCAGGCTGGGGATGGCGACGTGATACTCGTCGATGTCGCGGTCAGAGAGGATCAGGATGTTGGCGCCGTCGCGGTAGGCGCGGTCGACGTCGACGAACAGGCGGTCGATAGCCTGCTCCAGATCGGTGTTCTTGTAGTAGCAGATGGACACCGTCTCCACCTTGAAGCCGGGCACGTTCATGGCCTTGATCTTGAGCAGATCGGTCTCGGTCAGGATGGGGTTGTTGATCTTGAGGACCTTGCAGTTCTCGCTGTCCTCCTCCAGCAGGTTGCCCTGGGCGCCCACGTAGACGGTGGTGGAGGTGATGATCTTCTCACGCAGAGCGTCGATGGGCGGGTTGGTGACCTGAGCGAACATCTGCTGGAAATAGTTGAACAGCGGGGGATGGGTGTGGCTCAGCACAGCCAGCGGGGTGTCGCTGCCCATGGCACCGGAAGGCTCGGCGCCGTTTTTGGCCATGGGCAGGATCATGGTGGAGACATCCTCGTACTGGTAGCCGAAGGCCTTCTGCAGGCGGACCAGCTCCTTGTGGGAGTGGGAGGGCACCTTGCGGTTGGGGATCTTCAGGCTGCCCAGATCCACCAGGTTGCGGTCCAGCCATTCGCCGTAGGGCTGGCGGGAGGCATAGTCGGCCTTGAGCTGCTCGTCGTCCACCAGTTCGCCCTTGACGGTATCCACCAGCAGCATCTTGCCGGGACGCAGACGGTCCTTCTTGACGATGTCGCGGGCGGGAATGTCCAGCACGCCCACCTCACTGGAGAGGATGAGGCGGCCGTCCTTGGTGATATAGTAGCGGCTGGGACGCAGACCGTTGCGGTCCAGCACAGCGCCCATGATGTCGCCGTCCGAGAAAAGGATGGAAGCGGGGCCGTCCCAGGGTTCCAGCATAGTGGCGTAGTACTGATAGAAGTCCCGCTTCTTGGGGTCCATGCTCTTGTTGTTGGACCACGGCTCGGGGATGGTCACCATGACAGCCAGAGGCAGTTCCATGCCGTTCATGACAAGGAACTCCAGGGTGTTGTCCAGCATGGCGGAGTCGCTGCCGCCCTGGTTGACGATGGGCAGGATCTTGCCCATGTCGTCCTTGAGGTAGCGGCTGGCGATGGTCTCCTCACGGGCCAGCATGGTATCCACGTTGCCGCGGATGGTGTTGATCTCGCCGTTGTGCAGGATAAAGCGGTTGGGATGGGCACGGTTCCAGCTGGGCGCCGTGTTGGTGGAGAAGCGGCTGTGCACCATGCCGATGGCGCTCTCGTAATCCGAGTCCTGCAGGTCAGGGTAGAACAGACGCAGCTCGTTGACCAGGAACATGCCCTTGTAAACGATGGTGCGGCTGGACAGACTGCACACATAGGTATTGCGGCAGCTCTGCTCAAAGACGCGCCGCGCCACATAGAGGCGGCGGTCAAAGGCAATGCCCTTCTCCAGACGGGAAGGCTTGCCTACAAACGCCTGCCAGATGCTGGGCATGCAGTCGCGGGCCTTGCTGCCCAGGACCTCCGGGCAGGTAGGCACACTGCGCCAGCCCAGGAAGGTCAGGCCCTCCTTCTGGCAGACAATCTCAAACAACTTCTTTGCCTGTTTGCGCTGCAGTTCATCCTGCGGAAAAAAGAACATGCCAACGCCGTACTCGCGCTCGCCGCCCAGGGTAAAGCCCTCGGCTGCGGCGACCTTCTGAAAAAACTTGTCGCTGATCTGCAACAGGATGCCGACACCGTCGCCGGTCTTGCCCTCGGCGTCCTTGCCCGCACGGTGCTCCAGATGTTCTACGATCTGCAGTGCGTCGTCCAGCACCTTGTGGCTCTTGCGGCCCTTGATGTCGACGACTGCGCCGATGCCGCAGTTGTCATGTTCAAACCGCGGGTCATACAGCCCGGCGGGGGTATTGCGTTCGGTGAAATTTTCCATACTCCCGATCTCCTTTCCTCACCATACCGCGGCAGCAGTGCCGCGTGAAAGAAAAAGGGCGCTCTGCCAAAGGGCACAATTACCCTCTTGGCAGAACGTCCTTGTTCGTGTGACTAATATAGCATAACAAAACGGATTTGGCAAGAGCCGTGCAAAATTTGCACAGAAAATCCATACCTATGCCGAAAACCAGACATCCACGGCTTATTTGGTCAGAGCGGGCTCCTTGCCGTCAGCTTCCGCCGCGTTCTGGGCACGGAGCTCGGCCAGAATGGCGGCCAGCAGCTCCTCCTGCGTGGGAGCGGCAGGCTTTGCCTTGGGCTTCTCGGCAGGCTTGCGGCGGCCGAAGTCCCGCAGGCGGTTCATGGCCTTGACGAGGCAGAACAGCACGAAAGCCATGATGATAAAGTTGATGACCGCCGAAATAAAGGAACCCACACACAGCGGATCGGCGCCGTTGGGCAAAGGGATGACCACGTTGCTGAAATCGGTGGAAAAGGCGATGCCCAGCAGCGGGTTGAGGATGTCGTTGGTCAGAGAGTTCACAATTCCCTGGAAGGCTGCGCCGATGATGACACCGACGGCCATATCCACCACGTTGCCCTTGAGGGCAAAGGTCTTGAACTCCTCAAAAAACTTTTTCATATGTGTTGCTCCTTGTGGGGCGCAGGCGGGGAAATTACTTTTTCAGCAGGGCAGCTACGGCCTTGGCGGCGCCGTCCAGGTAATCCCCGGCAAAGGTCTCGATCATGCCTGCGTCGGCCTCCTTGGCCAGCTCGGGATCAATGGGCATCTTGGCCAGAACAGGCAGACCGTACTTTTCGCCGGTCTCGTCCACATGGCTCTCGCCGAATACGGAGATGTGCTTGCCGCAGTCGGGGCAGACGGCGTAGCTCATGTTCTCCACGATGCCCAGAACGGGCACATGCATCATCTGGGCCATCTGGACGGCCTTGCCGACGATCATGGCTACCAGCTCCTGCGGGCTGGAAACGATGATGATGCCGTCCACCGGCAGGGTCTGGAAAACGGTGAGGGGAACGTCGCCGGTTCCCGGAGGCATGTCGACGAACAGGAAGTCCACATCCTCCCAGATGACATCCTGCCAGAACTGCTTGACGGCGCCCGCAATGACGGGACCGCGCCAGACGACGGGGGCTTCCTCGTCCTCCAGCAGCAGGTTGATGCTCATGATATCGATGCCCACGCGGCTCTTGACGGGGAAGATACCGTCATCGGTGCCGGTGGCGGGGCCATGGACGCCGAACAGCTTGGGGATGGACGGGCCGGTGATGTCGGCATCCAGGATGCCGACTTTATAGCCCAGGCGGCGCATGGAAACAGCCAGCATGGCGCTGGTCATGCTCTTGCCGACACCGCCCTTGCCCGACACGACGCCGATCACCTTTTTGATGTGGCTCTTCGCGTGGGGAGGCTCGTGCTGAGGCGCACGGCTTTCGCAGTTTGCGCTGCAATTGCTGCAGTCGTGGTTGCAGGCTTCACTCATGGTGACAGATACTCCTTTTTCCTGATGAAGATCCGCGGCCCGGCCTTTTTGGGCACGGACGGACCGGCGGGGTTTAACTTATATAGTGTACCTCTTTGCCCGGCGGATTGCAAGGCCGGGCGAATAAGTAGGGCGAACAAAGATGCCGCAGCATCGCGGGAAGGCAGCAAAACGGACAACGCCTCCCGTTTTGGAAAAAATGCAGCTCACAGGGGCAGCTCGCCGGCCACCGTGCGGATGAACTGGCGGAAGATGGGCCCGCGCTGGTTGGCGATCTCGATGACCTCGTCGCCGGACAGTCGCTTGCCTGCCATGCCGGCTGCCATGTTGGTGATGAGGCTGACGCCCAGCACCGGCAGTCCGCAGTGGGAGGCGGCAATGGCCTCGGGTACGGTGCTCATGCCCACGGCGTCGGCTCCCAGGGTGCGGAAGGCCCGGATCTCGGCGGGAGTCTCAAAGCTGGGGCCCATGTAGCCCAGATAGACACCCTCCCGCAGAGCAATGCCCTGCTGTGCAGCGACCCGGCGGGCGGTCTCCTGGAACGCGGGAGTGTACACCTGGGTCATGTCGCAGAAACGGGGGCCGATGCTGTCGTCGTTGGTGCCCCGCAGCGGGTTGGCACCCATGAAGTTGATGTGGTCGGTGATGAGCATGAAATCCCCCACCGAGAAATCCCAGTTGACGCCGCCCGCCGCGTTGGTCAGGATGAGGGCCTTGCAGCCCAGGGCCTTGAGCACCCGCACCGGCAGGGCGATGGCGGCCATGTCGTGGCCCTCATAGTAGTGGAAGCGTCCCTGCATGCACAGGACCAGACGGCCATTCAGCCTGCCGCAGACAAAGCGTCCGGCATGACCGGGAGCGGTGGATACAGGAAAGTGGGGGATTTCCCCGTAAGGGATGCAGACGGGGGACTCGATCTCGTCGGCCAGTTCGCCCAGACCCGAGCCCAGAACCAGGGCCAGGTCCGGCGTGCCGGGCAGACGGGCGCGCAGATAGTCGGCAGCTTCGGCCACCGTGCGGGAAATGCTCTGCTGTTGCATAGGATGTTACCTCGGTTTCTCTGTGAACTTGTGTGGAAAAGTGGAAAACGTTCTGCCTTCCCGCCCGGCGGAATCGCCCGCAGGCAAAGACAGATGCTGACGACATTTTACCATACCGGCAGGCGGAGCGGCAAGGCATAGAGATTGCCGCCGACGCATACAGTGGCCTGAATGACAAACGGCCAACGGGGACAAAGGCGTCAGGGGAGGCGGTCGGAAATGCAGATCCGGGTTTATCTGAAAAATGCGGCGATCCTGACGGTGTCCGGGCTGGTGCTGCGTGTGCTGGGCATGGCGTTCCGGGTCTTTGTGGCGGCCAGCATCGGCAGCGAGGGAATGGGATTGTGCCAGCTGATCCTGTCGGTTTACATGGTGTTTGTCTCGCTGGCGTCGTCGGGCATGAATGTGGCCTCCACCCGGCTGGCGGCCCAGAGCCTTGCCCGCGGCCGCAGCATGGCCCGCACCGTGCGGCGGCTGGTATTGGCGGCGGGGGCTCTGGGCATGGCGGCCATGGGGCTGCAGCTTTTGCTGGCTGAGCCGCTGGCGCGGTATCTGCTCCATGATGTGCGCGGCGCCGTCAGCCTGAAAATTCTGGCCCCCAGTTTGCCCGTGATGGCGGTGGCCGGGGCTTTGCGGGGCTGCTTCCTCGCCCGGCGGAGAGTGGAGCCCAATGCGGTGGCCCAGCTTGTGGAACAGCTGGTGCGTATGGGAGTGGTGTGGCTGGCACTGCGGCGCTTTTCCCATTGGGGAGCAGGGTATGCCTGTGCGGCGGTGCTGGCGGGCAATACCGTCAGCGAGGCGGTGTCCTGCCTTTTGATGGTGCTGTTCGCCCGCCGGGATCCGGGCCTGCGCAGCCGCGGCACCGGCAGGGAATCGGAGCGCCCGCCCTTCTCGGGCCGGGAGCTGGCGGAGATCCTGCTGCCGGTGGAGGGAACCCGGATACTGGCCAGTGCCCTCCAGGCGGCCGAGGCCAGCCTGATCCCTCTCTGTCTGGCGCTCTACCTGGGGGATAAGTCCGCCGCCATCTCTCAGTACGGCGCGCTGAAAGGCATGGCTCTGCCGCTGCTTTTCTTCCCGTTCTCCATCCTCTCGGCCCTGTCCGGCTTGCTTATGCCGGAGATTGCCCGCGCCCATGCCCGGCGGGACCGGGCCGCCGCCGCGCGGCTGATCGATACCACTCTGCGCACCGCCGGCGTCTTTTCCATGCTGATGGGCAGCTGCTTTGTGCTGTTTGGGCGGCAGGCGGCGCAACTGCTCTATGGCGATGCCCAGGTGGGGGCCTATCTCTGCCTGCTGGGGGCGGTGGCTCCCTTCATGTATCTGGAAAGCATGGTGGATGGCCTGCTCAAGGGGCTGGGAGAACAGCTGGCAACCTTCCGCTACTCGCTTCTGGATTCGGCGCTGCGCATTCTGGGAATTGTGCTGTTGCTGCCCCGGTTCGGCATCACGGCGTTCCTGTGCATCATGGCGGTGTCCAATTTGCTGACCTTTGCCCTGAACACCGCCCGGCTGCTGGACCGTGCAGGCATGGAGCCCCGGCTGTTTGTCTGGTTCGGCCGTCCCGCTGCCTTTGCCCTGGCGGCAGGAGCAGGAGGCTGGCTGGTCCTCCGGGCGGCGGGGCAGACGCTGCCCGGCCTGCTGACGGCCATGGGCACCGTCTGCCTGGTATATGCGGTTCTTACCATGCTGACCGGCGGCCTGCCGATGCCCCACCGGAGCGGGAGAGCCCTTCGGCGGCAGTGACCGGAAGCGCCGGACGGCGGAAAAGGTCACCGAAAAAATTTCACAAAAGACTTTCTATTGACAAAGCGGACGACCGCGGTATAATGGGGCTGCCACAAAACGATTGACATGTCAACTGTTGATACGTCAAGGAAGGGAGGCACCCCACCCGTGGAGCGCCGATTTTACATGCTGTTGTACCGGACCTATCACGCCCAGCGAAGTGTGGTCCGTCCCCGGGGAGCGGCACTGGGGCTGGGCACCGGTCAGCCCAAGCTGATCGATTACCTGTCCCGCTGCGGTCCCTGCAGCCAGAAGCAGCTGGCGGACTATTTCGAGATCGATCCGGCGGCGGTCTGCCGGATGCTGGACGCGCTGGAAAAAGGGGGCTTTGTCACCCGGGGCGTGGACCGCAACGACCGCCGCACCGGCACGGTCTGTCTGACCGAAAAGGGCAGCCGCACTGCTGCGGCCTGGCAGCAGGCGGCCGAGGACGTGGAACAGCAGATGCTGGCCGGGTTCACCCCGGAGGAACAGCAGCAGTTTGCCGAATTTTTCCGCCGTGCCTACCGCAATCTCCGGCCGGACGGCAAGTTCGGCATGAGCCCCGGCAGCGGGGAAGCAGAAACAAGAGAGAAGGAATGATATGAAAGACCTCAAGCGCCTGTTTGGCTATATGGGCCCCTACCGGAGGGATATGGCCCTGGGCATGCTGCTGGTGGTCATCGAGAGCGCCTTTGAAATGGTGATCCCCATTCTGATGAGCGACATCATTGATGAGGGCGTTGCCAATCAGGACATGCACTGCATTCTCATCACCGGCATTGAGATGGCGGTCTGCGCCGTACTGGCCCTGGTCACCGGCCTGCTCTATGCCCGCTATGCGGCCCGTGCCTCCTACGGGTTCGGCGCCCGCATCCGCCAGGCGGAGTACAGCAAGCTGCAGAGCTACGCCTTCGGCAACATCGACCATTTCGAGAGTTCGTCGCTGATCACCCGCATGACCACCGACGTCACCGTGCTGCAGAACGCCATCAACGGCGGATTCCGGCCCATGGTGCGCGGTCCCTCCATGCTGATCCTGGGCATCGGGCTTTCCTTCTGGATGAGCCCCCGCCTGGCGGGCGTCTTTTTCATCTGCGCCCCCATCCTGGCCGTTGTGCTGTTCTTTGTACTGCGGCGGATTGCACCCATGTACATCCGGCTGCAGCAGGCCATGGACCACCTGAACAATGTGGTGCAGGAGTGCCTCACCGCCATCCGTGCAGTCAAGGCCTTTGTCCGCGGCGAGTATGAGGAGGAAAAGTTCCGGGATGTCAATACCGAGCTGATGACCGTCAGCCGGGATACCTTCCGCACTGCGGTGCTCAACCTGCCCGCCTTTCAGCTGACCATGTACGCCGCCTGCGTGCTGATCATGTGGCTGGGCGGCAATATGATCCTGGAGGGCAGCCTGACGGTGGGCCGTCTGACCAGTTTCCTCAGCTACGTCATGCAGGTCATGAACTCGCTGATGATGATCTCCAACGTTTTTCTGCTCATGACCCGGTCGCTGGCCAGCGCCCACCGTGTGGCGGAGGTCCTGGACGAGAGGGTGGAGCTGACCGGCCCGGACCGTGCGCTGACCAAGATCTCCGACGGCGGCATCCGCTTTGAGAACGTCAGCTTCAAGTACCATCCCGACGCCGCCGAGTACGCCCTGGCCGACGTCAACCTGACCATCCAGCCCGGCCAGACGGTGGGCATCCTGGGCGGCACCGGCTCGGCCAAGTCCACCCTGGTGCAGCTGATCCCCCGCCTGTATGACGCCACCTGCGGCAGGATCCTGGTGGGCGGTCACGACGTGCGGGAGTACGACCTGGTGGCCCTGCGCGATGTGGTGGGCATCGTGCTGCAGAAGAACGTCCTTTTCTCCGGCACGGTGCGGGACAACCTTCGGTGGGGCGACCCGGATGCCGACGACGAGACCCTGTGGGAGGCCTGCCGCGCCGCCTGCGCCGACGAATTCCTCCTGCGCATGCCCAAAGGGCCTGGATACCGACCTGGGCCAGGGCGGCGTCAACGTGTCGGGCGGCCAGAAACAGCGCCTCTGCATTGCCCGCACATTGCTCAAACATCCCAAGGTCCTGATTTTTGACGATTCCACCAGCGCGGTGGATACCGCCACCGAGGCCAAAATCCGCACGGCCCTGGGCAAACTGGAAAACGTCACCAAGATCATCATTGCCCAGCGCATCACCTCGGTGATGGGCACCGACATGATCGTGGTGCTGGATGACGGACGCATCCATGCAGTGGGCACCCACAGCCAGCTGCTGGCCAGCGACCCCATCTATCAGGAAATCTATCATTCTCAGATGAAGGGAGGCAGCAGCGATGGCACGGACAATAACGGGTAAAAAGCCCAAACATTTCGGATTCACGCTCCGGACGCTGCTCTCCTACATGGGTCGGCACAAGTTCCTGCTCCTGGCGGTGGCGGTGCTGGTCTCCATCAGCGGCGTGGCAAACCTGCTGGGTACTTACATGATCCGCCCCGTGGTCAACAGCGTGGGGGACGGGGATATCCCAGGTTTTTTGCGCGGTGTTGTGGTCACCGCCGTTATCTACGGCATCGGCGCACTGTCCGCCTTCGGCTATACCCAGACCATGGTCTATGCCGCCCAGAAGGTACTGTATGACATCCGCCGGGACCTGTTCCATCACATCCAGTCGCTGCCGCTGCGCTTCTTCGATACCCAGCGCCACGGCGATATCATGAGTTACTTCACCAACGATGTGGACACCGTCTCGGATGCCCTGAACAACAGCTTTGCCATGTCCATCCAGAGCTTTATCCAGCTGGCAGGCACTCTGGTCATGCTGTTCGTGCTCAACTGGAAGCTGTCGCTCATCGTGGTGCTGGGGTATCTTGCCATGTTCCTCTATATCCGGTACAGCGCCAAACGCAGCACTGCTTATTACACGGTGCAGCAGGCGGCCCTGGGCGATGTGGACGGCTATATTGAGGAGATGGTCGCTGGCCAGAAGGTCATCAAGGTGTTCAACCACGAGCCGGAAAACCTGCGCGTCTTCAATGAGAAGAACGAGGTACTGCGCAAGGCGGGCACCGGTGCGCAGAACTATGCCGCCACCATGGTCCCCGCCGTCGTCAGCATCTCCTATATCAACTACGCCGTTGTGGCGGTGCTGGGCGGCATCATGGCCATCAACGCATGACCGATATCGGCAGCCTGGCCAGCTATCTGGTGTTTGTCCGTCAGGCGGCCATGCAGTTCACCCAGCAGAGCAACTTCCTGCTGGCGGCCATGGGGCGCCGAGCGCATCTTCGAGGCCATGAGCCTGGAACCCGAGGTGGACAAGGGCAAGATCCGCCTGGTCAATGTGCGGGAGGAAAAGGGCATCCTTACCGCCTGCGACGAAAAGACCGGCCGCTGGGCCTGGCAGAAGCCGGAGGGCACGCTGGTCCCCCTGCGGGGCGATGTGCGCTTCCATGATGTGAGCTTCGGCTACGACAAGGGCCACACCATCCTCAAGCATGTCAGTCTTTACGCCAAACCGGGGCAGAAGATCGCCTTTGTAGGTTCCACCGGCGCCGGAAAGACGACCATTACCAACCTGATCAACCGGTTCTACGACATCGACGACGGCAGCGTCACCTATGACGGGATCGACGTGCGGGAGATCGAAAAGGACTCCCTGCGGCAGAGCCTGGGCATTGTCCTGCAGGACACCCACCTGTTCACCGGCACCATCGAGGAAAATATCCGCTTCGGCAAGCTGGACGCCACCCATGAGGAGGTCGTCCGGGCAGCAAAAATCGCCAACGCCGACTCCTTCATCCGCCGTCTGCCCCAGGGATATGACACCCGCATCACCTCGGACGGCGCCAGCCTCAGTCAGGGCCAGCGCCAGCTGCTGGCCATTGCCCGGGCAGCGGTGGCCGATCCGCCGGTGCTGATCCTGGACGAGGCCACCTCCTCCATCGATACCCGCACCGAGGCATTGATCGAGAAGGGCATGGATCAGCTGATGGAAGGCCGTACCGTCTTTGTCATTGCCCACCGGCTGTCCACCGTGCGCAACGCCGACGCCATCATCGTGCTGGAGCACGGCCAGATCGTCGAGCGCGGCGGGCACGAGGAACTCCTGGCTCAGAAAGGCGAGTACTACCAGCTCTACAACGGTATGTTCGAGCTGTCCTGACAACAGAACAAATACGAAAAACGGCAGGGACTGTTACGGAACAGTTCCTGCCGTTTTATGTTGCTTGAAATTGCTTGAAAAAGGAAGAGCTGGGGGATCATACAGACAAGCTGTCTTTGGTGGTCCCCACCGCTTTCAGGTAGCGTACCAGCAGTCTCCAGCAGCCCCGGCCCAGCAGATAGAGCAATCCGCCGGCCACCAGCGTGCATGCAAAACCCAGGATCGGCGGCGGAGTGTAGGGCCCCAGCTGTATGGTGAGGTAGGGAACCTGGATGCCGAAGAGATACCAGAACAGGCAGTCCATCAGTCCGGCCAGCGAGACCGCCACACTGCACAGTAACAGCGCCGGTGCACAGGTGCCCAGAATGGGAATGACAAACATGCCGCTCAGCCCCACCACACTGTAAAAAGCCAGAACGGTCAGCAATTTCTGCCAGCCGCTGCGCTGAGGCTTTGTCAGCAGGTCGGACAGGTAGGCCCGGGCCAGCTGTTCGGGCGCACCCAGTCGTTCCGCAATGGCATCCGGCGTCAGGCCCTCCGCCTCCATCTCCTGCATGGTGCTCTTGATCTCCTTGACAATGTCCACCCGCTCGGATACCGGCAGGGGACGAAGCCTGCGGTCAACGGTGTCCAGATATTGTTCCAGCACTTTTTCCATGATTTATTCCTCCTCCTTCAGCAGGGCGACCATCTTCAGCAGACTGTCCCAGTCGGCGTTCATGGCCTGCAGAGCTTCCTCCCCGGCGGGCGTCAGGGCATAATATTTGCGGGGCGGCAGACCCTCGGCGGAATCCTGCCAGCTGGCCGTGAGGTACCCGTCCTTCTGCAGCCGCCGCAGAAGGGGATAGACGGTGCTCTCGGTGGCGGTGGTGACGGCGGATTGGCCCAAGCGCTGCAGAATGCCGTACCCGTAGCAGGGGCCGTGGTGCAAAATCAGCAGAATGCAGTATTCCAGCGTACCCCGCCGGATCTGGCTGCGCCAATCTTCAATGTTCATGCCGGACCCTCCCAACAGGATGTACTTTGTTTCACTAGGTGCATCGTACCACACAGTATGTGCCCTGTCAAGAAACAGCCGTTGCGGGCATAAAAAATCCCCCGCACCGGATGGTGCAGGGGAAAGAGAGCAGACGGCTCTTACTTGTTCTTCTTGCTGGTGGCCTTCATGCGCAGGTCATGGTCGAGGATGCGCTTGCGGATGCGCAGGTTCTCGGGGGTGACCTCCAGCAGCTCATCGGGAGCCAGGAATTCCAGGCAGGCCTCCAGGCTCAGCTTGGAGACGGGGGTCAGACGCAGGGCGTCGTCGCTTCCGGAAGCACGGGTGTTGGTCAGGTGCTTGGTCTTGCAGACGTTGACGGTGATGTCCTCGCCGGTGGGGGTGTAACCCACGACCTCGCCTTCGTAGACCTTCTCACCGGGAACGACCAGAAGGGTACCGCGCTGCTGGGCGTTGTACAGACCGTAGGTGACGGCCGTGCCGGTGTCAAAGCTGATGAGGGAGCCGGTGGAACGGGTGGAGATTTCGCCCTGCCACTCGTCGTAGCCGTCGAAGATGGTGTTCATGACGCCCTCGCCGTGGGTATCGGTGAGGAACTGGCTGCGGTAGCCGAACAGGCCGCGGCTGGGCATACGGAACTCCAGGCGGGTGCGGCTGTTCATCAGCTGCATGTTCATGAGCAGGGCCTTGCGGGCGCCCAGAGCGGTCATGACGGCGCCCTGATAGGTCTCGGGCACGTCGATGACAACGCGCTCCATAGGCTCCATGGTCTTGCCGTCCTCCTCATGGGTCAGGACATGGGGCGGGGAAACCTGAAGCTCGTAGCCTTCCCGGCGCATGGTCTCGATGAGGATGGACAGATGCATCTCACCACGGCCCATGACACGGAAGGAATCATTGGTAGCGGAGTCCTCCACCTTGAGGGCCACGTCCTTGAGCAGCTCGCGGAACAGACGGTCGCGGATCTGGCGGGAGGTGACGTACTTGCCCTCCTTGCCGGCAAAGGGGCTGTCGTTGACCGAGAAAGTCATCTCCACGGTGGGGTCGTTGATCTTGACGAAGGGCAGGGGCTGCACCTTGGCGGGATCGCAGAGGGTGTTGCCGATGTTGATGTCGGGCAGACCCGCAAAGGCGACGATATCGCCGGCCTCGGCCTGCTCGATGGGCTCACGGCCGTTGGCCTTGAAGTCAAACAGCTTGGTGATGCGGCCGGTCATGTGAACATCGGGGTTGTGCCAGTCGCAGACCTGAACATTCTGGCCGACCTTGATGACGCCGTTCTGCACGCGGCCGACGCCCATACGGCCGACGAACTCGTTGTAGTCCACGCTGGAGACCAGCATCTGCATGGGCTCGTCGGGTTCACCCTCGGGCGGGGTAACATATTTCAGGATGGTATCAAACAGCGGCTTGAGGTCGGTGCCCTGCTCGGGATGGGTCCAGTCGTAGCTGGCGGTGCCGTTGCGGCCGGAGCAGAAGACCATGGGGCTGTCCAGCTGCTCGTCGGTGGCGCCCAGGTCCATCAGCAGTTCCAGGATCTCGTCGATGACTTCCTTGATGCGGGCGTCGGGACGGTCGATCTTGTTGACGGCGATGACCAGGGACAGATTCTGCTGCAGGGCCTTCTGCAGGACAAAGCGGGTCTGAGGCATGCAGCCTTCCGCCGCATCGACCAGCAGCAGGACGCCGTTGACCATTTTGAGCACGCGCTCCACCTCGCCGCCGAAGTCGGCGTGGCCGGGGGTGTCGACGATGTTGATCTTGACGCCGTTGTACACGCAGGAGCAGTTCTTGGCCAGGATGGTGATGCCGCGCTCACGCTCGATGTCGCCGGAGTCCATGACACGCTCGGCCACCTGCTGGTTGGCACGGAACGCACCGGACTGCTTCAGCATCTGGTCGACCAGGGTGGTCTTGCCGTGGTCAACGTGCGCGATAATGGCAATGTTGCGAAGATTTTCTCTTACCATAACTGTGCGATACCTCTTTACACTTTCTATATTCCTCACGGTTTGCCCGGATACGGCACACTGCCGTAGATAAGCATACAGCATAATTTTACGTCAGTATGTAGGGCTTGTCAAGAATCGCAAAAGCACTTTTTCCATGTTATAATAAAGTATACAGAAAAATTTACCCGCTTGCCGCCGGAATGCGGCAAAGCGCAAGAAATGATTCCGCGAACTGTTTTCGCGGAGAGGGGAGCCCTTTATGCAAATGCCCACCGCCAACGTATGGCGCAAGGTCAATGTGATCGGTCACGTCAATCCCGATACCGACTCCATCTGCTCGGCCATCGCCTATGCCTATCTGAAAAACCAGGCCAGTGAGATGGTCTGTGAACCCCGCCGCGCCGGTCAGCTCAACCGGGAGACGGAATTTGTCCTCAAACATTTTGATGTGGAGCCGCCGCGCCTGTGCACCGACGTCAGCCCCCAGATCAAGGATATCGATATCCGCCGTCAGCCCGGCATCGACCGGGAACTCAGCGTCAAGGCAGCGTGGAGCATGATGCGGGACACCGAGATCGACACCCTCTGCGTCACCGATGCGGAGGATGAACTTCTTGGTCTCATCACGGTCAAGGACATTGCCAACGCCAATATGGACCTGATGGATACCGGCGTGCTGGCCGATGCCCACACCAGCTTCCGCAATGTCCTGTCTACCCTGGACGGCGAGATGGTGGTCGGTGATCCGGACGCCGAGGTGGCGGGCCGGATCTATATCGGCGGCAGCCCTGAGATCATGGAGGAACAGCTCAAGCCCGGGGACCTGGTGCTGGTCTCCAACCGGTATGATACCCAGCTCTGCGCTATTGAGTGCGATGCAGGCTGCATCGTCATCTGCAATGGCAAGGCGGCACCCCGTACCATCGAGACGCTGGCGCGGGAAAAGGGCTGCAGCATCATCATCACGCCCTATGATATCTACGCCGCCGCCCGTCTGGTCAGCCAGTCGGCCCCGGTGCGGCATTTCATGCGGGTGAAGGACCTGCTCAAATTCAATGTGGATACCCCCATTGAGGACGCCCGCCGTGTCATGGCCAGTGTGCGTCACCGGTATTTCCCCATCCTGGATACAAATGGCAAATACTGCGGCGTGGTCTCCCGCCGGAATTTGCTCAACCTGCACCGCAAGCAGATTATCCTGGTGGATCATAACGAAAAGACCCAGGCGGTGGACGGTCTGGCCCAGGCGGAGATCCTGGAGATCATCGACCACCACCGCATCGGCACGCTGGAGACGACCAGCCCGGTCTATTTCCGCAATGTGCCGGTAGGCTGCACCGCCACCATCGTGTTCCAGATGTACCTGGAAAATGAGGTGGATATTCCCAAAAAGATCGCGGGCCTTTTGCTGTCGGCCATTTTGTCCGACACACTGATGTTCCGCTCTCCCACCTCCACTCCCCAGGATGAGCAGGCTGCCAACGCCCTGGCCCGTATTGCGGGGGAGGATATCAAGACCTATGCCGAGCAGATGTTTGAGGCCGGCGGCGACCTGACCGGCAAGACGGCGGAGGAAGTGTTTGTCTCCGACTTCAAGGTGTTCAGCCGCGGCGATGTCAAGTTCGGCGTGGGACAGAGCAGCTATATGACCGAAAAATCCCGTGCTGCGGCCGAGGAGCTGGTGGGACCCTATCTCCCCGAGGCCGCCGGCCATCACGGCCTGCCCATGGTATTCTATATGTTTACCGATGTGCAGAAGCAGAGCACCGATCTCATGTATACCGGCCATGACGCCGAGAAGATCGTGCGGGCTGCCTTCCATGTGGAGCCGGAAAACGGCAAGGCGGTCCTGCCCGGCGTGGTCAGCCGCAAAAAACAGCTGATTCCCTTCCTGATGGCCGCCATGCAGGAACTGACCCTGTAATGTCCTGCCTCAGCAAGGAACAGAAGAAGGTTTCCTGCTGTTCCGCCTGAGGACACGATGAACCCCTGGTCGCAAACCTTGAAAAATAAAGAATGTTCCCGCCCCTGCGGGAACGGGAGAGGAGCTGAACGACGATGACGCAGCCGGGAAAAATTGCCGTCCTGACGGATTCCAACTGTGATCTGCCGCAACAGTATTTCAAAAAGTATCCGATTTTTCGCCTGCCGCTGGTCGTCAGCTGCAACGGCAAAGACTATCGTGACGGCATCGACATCACGGTGGAGGAAGTCTACCGCCGCCAGCCCAATGAGGATTTCAAGACCAGTCTGCCCCTGCGCCAGGACATTGATGCCACCCTGGACGCCATTGCCCGGGCGGGGTATACCCAGGTGATCGTGCTGCCGCTGGCGGAGGTCCTTTCCGGCACCGCCAACCAGCTGCGTCTCATTGCGCAGGAGCGCACCGATCTGGAGATCGCCGTGTTCGACACCAAGAGCGCCAGCGTGGGCGTGGGCATCCAGGCCGTGCAGGTGGCCCAGTACGCGGCTGCCGGCATGGAGTTTGAGCAGCTGAAAGAGATCACGGCTCAGCTGATCGAGGATACCACGGCCATGTTCTCCATCGACACGCTGGAATATCTCCGCCGCGGCGGCCGCATCGGCCGGGTCACGGCCATTGCGGGGGCCCTTTTGCAGATCAAACCCATCCTCATGTTTGACAAGGAGGGGGTCATCACCACTGCGGCCAAGGTGCGCGGACGCAATGCAGTGCAGGCCAGACTGCTGGATCTGGTGGAAAAGATCCGTGCCGATGCCCCGGTGACGCCGGCCTTCAACCTGATCGTCTGTGACGGCGGTGTCCCGGAGGATGGCCGCCGCCTGGAGGAACAGCTCAAAAAGCGGATGCCCGGGTATCACCAGATCATCCACGGCAGCCTGAGCGCCACGCTGGCAGTGCACCTGGGCCCCAACCTGCTGGGGGCCGGAATCCAGCTGCTGCGCACCACGCCGCCGCCCATCGACTGAACCGCCGCCACACTACCACACAGAGGGAGGATCCTCCATGCCGGATGCCACAGTGCCCACGCCGGAACAGCTCCGCTATCTGCGGGTGCTCGGGGAAAAGTACCCCACCATTGCAGCAGCTTCCAGCGAGATCATCAACCTGGAAGCCCTGCTTCGCCTGCCCAAGGGCACCGAACATTTTATGAGCGACTTACACGGTGAAAATGAGGCGTTTATTCATATCCTCAACAGTGCCTCGGGCGTCATACGGGAAAAGATCGACACGGTGCTGGGGGAGGGTGTACCCGATACCGAGCGCGCCGAACTCGCCACTCTGATCTACTATCCCAACCAGAAACTCCCCGAGCTCAAGGAGCGCCAGACCGATCTGGATGCCTGGTACCGCAAGAATCTCTTGTGGCTCATCCAGCTGTGCCGGTTTGTCTCCAGCAAACATACCCGGGACCATGTGCGCCGCTGCCTGCCTGCCAACTGCGGGCATATCATCGACGAGCTGCTTCACGCCCACTTCGAGGATCACGACAAGGATCTGTATTACGGTCAGATCATTGACAGCATCATCCGCCATGACCGGGCGGATGCCTATATCGTCCGCTTCTGTGAGGTGATCAAGCGTCTGGCGGTGGACCGGCTGCACATCGTGGGCGACCTGTTCGACCGCGGTCCCCGGCCGGATCAGATCCTGGACCGGCTGATCGAACATCATGATGTGGACATCCAGTGGGGCAACCATGACGTGGTCTGGATGGGCGCTGCTGCGGGCAGTCCCATCTGCATTTTTACGGTGCTCAAGACCACGGTAGCCTACAACAATCTGGCCACCCTGGAAAACGGCTACGGAATCAACCTGCGCCCGCTGGAGCATCTGGCCGAGCAGCTCTATGCCCATACCGATATTGAACTCTGGCGTCCCCATATTGACCCGCGCACTTCGCCGGGACCCGAGGCCATCGCCCGCACGGCGCGGATGCACAAAGCCGTGACGATTCTGATGCTCAAGCTGGAGGCTCAGGTCATTGCCCGCAACCCGGACTTTGAATGCACCGGGCGGGATTATCTCAACCAGATCGACTACAAGGCGGGCACGGTCCGCTGCGGGGGCAAGGTCTATCCCTTGCGGGACCCGGAATTCCCCACGGTAGACCCTGCCTGTCCCAGCCGCCTGACTGCCCAGGAGGAGGATGTCCTGCAAGGGCTGGTGCGCTCTTTCCAGGAGAGCGAGCGCCTGCAGCGACAGGTCAAGTTCCTCTATGCCAAGGGTGCGGTGTATAAGGTGTTCAACAGCAATCTGCTGTTCCACGGGGCCGTCCCCATGACCGAGGACGGTGCCTTTGCGGCGGAGACTTTCGAGGGCAAGAGCTATTCCGGCAAGGCGCTGTTTGACTACTGCGACCGCCGCGCCCGGGAAGGCTACTTTGCCGCACCGGACAGCCCCCGCCGCCAGGCGGGACAGGACTTCCTGTGGTATCTGTGGTGCGGTCGGCTGTCCCCGATTTTCGGCCGCAGTGCCATGACCACCTTTGAACGGCTCTATATCGACGACCCGGCCACCCATACCGAGGTCAAAAATCCCTACTATCGGTACATCCAGTACCCCGAGACTGCCGACAGAATCCTCAAGGAATTCGGCCTGACAGGGGAGGGCTGCCACATCATCAACGGCCATGTGCCGGTACGGGCCATTGAGGGCGAAAGCCCGGTCAAGGGCGGCGGCAAGATCATCGTCATTGACGGCGGATTCTGCCGTGCCTACCACAGCCGGACCGGCATTGCGGGGTATACGCTGGTCTATAACAGCCGCGGCCTGACGCTGCGCACCCATCAGCCCTTCGAAAGCGCCGAGAAAGCCATCCGCGAGGATGAGGACATCGCCTCCCGCAGCGAGCAGATCTACGTGGCGCCGCAGCGCATTCTCGTGCGGGATACCGATGAGGGGGCAGAGAAGCGGGCTCTCATCAGCGATCTGGAACACTTGCTGGACGCCTACCAGGCAGGACTGCTGCGGGAACAGATGTGAAATGTTGGAAGGATAAAATACTTTCCGTCGGCAAAATCAATATTTTTTAAAACAGACCGTATATATTATATAAAATAATACTTTTTGTATTCTTCAAGACAAAATGTACGGTGCGATGTTGTTTGCGATTTCCATGCTTTGCCAAGGGATGATATGCTCTCAATCCGCAGCTCCGGGGAGGACAGGAAAACCATGACATTCTGGCTGTTCATGCTGGCAACCGATCTGCTGCTTCCCCTGATCATGGTTGTCTTTGGCGGGATCTTTTCCCGCCATGCACCGCGGGAGATCAACGGCCTGTTCGGTTACCGGACGCCCCGCTCCATGCGCAGCCGGGACACCTGGGCGTTTGCCCATCACTATTCGGGCCGCCTGATGTTCCGCTGGGGGCTGGCAATGCTGCCGGTATCGGTGCTGGCCCTGCTGCCGGTGCTGGGACTGGGGGAGGATGCCGTCGGTACGGCGGGTGCCGTGATCTGCTGCGTTCAGCTGGTCCCGCTGTTCGGCATCATTTTTGTGACCGAGCGGGCCCTGAAACGAAACTTTGACGATAACGGAAAAAAGCGGTAAGCTGCCACGGACGGCGCAGAGCGATCGGAAATTCCTGTAACACCCTGCGCCGTCTGTTTTTTTGCCCGGACAGGAAAACAAGGGGAAAACGCAAAGCCCCCGCATCACCGAAAAGCAGGTGATGCGGGGGCTTGCCATGCCCCGGAACTTGCAGCGGGACAGTTTCGTCATTGGATGGGATCAGAAGTCAACTTCAGTGTCGTAGTAGCAGCACTTGAGCAGCTTCTCCATCTCTTCCTGCGACGGCTGCCGGGGGTTGGAGCCGGTGCAGGCGTCGCCGATGGCATTCTTGGCGATCTCAGGCAGACGCTCCAGGAACACTTCCTCGGGAACGAAGCCCTGCTCGCAGGGATAGCTGTCGGCGCCGTAATGCTGGATGCAGTGGGGGATGTTCAGCGCGTCGTTCATGCCGCGCAGATGCTGGATGAGCAGTGCGACCTTCTCGTCGTCGTTGGAGCCGCCCAGCTTCATCTCGTCGGCAATCACGCCGTAGCGCTGTTTGGCCACAGGATCCTTGGCATTGAAGGCGATGACCTTGGGCAGATACATGGCGTTGGCCGCACCGTGAATGATGTGGGCGCCGTAATCAGCAAAGGCAGCGCCGGTCTTGTGGGCCATGGAGTGAACGATGCCCAGCAGTGCGTTGGAGAAGGCCATGCCGGCCAGGCACTGTGCATTGTGCATCGAATCGCGCTTTGCCATGTCGCCGTTGTAGGAATCGATCAGATCCTTCTGGATCATGCGGATGGCGAAGATAGCCAGCGGATCGGTGTAGTCGCAGTTGGCGGTGGAGACGTAAGCCTCGATGGCGTGGGTCATGGCATCCATGCCGGTGTGAGCCACCAGTTTCTTGGGCATCGTCTCGGCCAGGTCGGGGTCAACGATGGCAATGTCCGGGGTGATCTCAAAGTCGGCGATGGGATACTTGATACCCTTGTTGTAGTCGGTGATGATGGAGAAAGCGGTGACCTCGGTGGCGGTGCCGGAGGTGGAGGGAATGGCGCAGAAGTGAGCCTTCTTGCGCAGCTTGGGAATGCCGAACACCTTGCACATATCCTCAAAGGTAATGTCGGGGTATTCGTACTTGATCCACATGGCCTTGGCCGCGTCGATGGGGGAGCCGCCGCCCATGGCGACGATCCAGTCAGGGCCAAACTCCTGCATGATGGCCGCGCCGCGCATCACGGTATCCACGGAGGGATCCGGCTCGATGCCGTCAATGATCTTGACTTCCATGCCGGCTTCCTGCAGATAACCGACCGCGCGATCCAGAAATCCGAAGCGCTTCATGGAACCGCCGCCCACACAGACGACAGCCTTTTTGCCTTCGAGGGTCTTGAGGGTCTCAAGAGAGCCCTTGCTGTGGTACAAATCCCGGGGGAGAGTAAATCTGGCCATTGGAATAACCTCCTGACTTTAGGCGCATGATCATGCCGCCGTTCGGAGCGCTCCGTATGGAAAGCCCGTGCGGCGCGCCTGGAAATGTAGAACAGAAGCAGCTTTGACAAAAAAGTGTCAAATACTTCTACTGTCAGTATAGGCCTCCCCGGGGGGAAAGTCAAGAAGAGTAAATACCAAAAAAAGCGGAAGCTTTTACAGCAAAATGACGGAAGCTTTCCGCAAGGCGCACAATCCAGAAAAAACGTGCCCAAAATCAAAGGCATGTGCCGTCCGGCTGCGTTTCCCTGTACACGCGGAACCCGTCTGCCACTCACGACAAAACGGAAAAAATAACGAAAAAACATTGGATTTTTAGGATCTGGAAAAATTGTCCGCCACCTCTTCATCGTACGACTGAAAAGAAAGATAGAAGGGCCGCAAATGTGCGCCCCTTTGGCAGAGTGGCCCGGCTTGCGTCGGAAACATTGCAGGAAAAAACTGGCCCGGCACGGTAATTCCCGGGAAAAGGCGGCATGGCGGGCGGCGTTTCAAGAGAATGCAGGGCGCAAAAAAGGCGGACACCGTTGTCCGGTGCCCGCCTGAAAAGGACGCAGCCGATTCTTATTTGGTGCCGAAGATGCGGTCGCCTGCATCGCCCAGACCGGGAACGATGTAGCCGTTGTCGTTGAGCTTCTCATCCAGAGCACCGACGTAAATATCCACATCGGGATGGTTGGCATGCAGCGTCTTGAGTCCTTCCGGCGCTGCGATCAGGCCGATGAACTTGATGTGACGTGCGCCGTGCTTCTTGATCTGGGTGATGGCATCGGAAGCGCTGCCGCCGGTGGCCAGCATGGGATCCAGAACGATGACCTCGCGCTCGGCGATGTCCTTGGGCAGTTTGCAGTAGTATTCCACCGGCTGGAGGGTCTCCTCGTTGCGGTACAGGCCGATATGGCCGACCTTGGCGGCGGGGATCAGGTTCAGCATGCCGTCAACCATGCCCAGGCCTGCGCGCAGGATGGGAACCAGGGCCAGCTTGCGGCCGGCCAGGACCTTGGTGCGGGCCAGGCAGATCGGGGTCTCGACCTCGACCTCCTCGGTGGGCAGATCACGGGTGGCCTCGTAGCAAAGCAGCATGGCAACCTCGCTGACCAGGTCGCGGAACTCCTTGGTGCCGGTATGGCGGTCCCGGTCCCGCATCCGCATCAGGCTCAGGCTGATCTTGTGCTGGATCAGGGGATGATCGACGATCTCTACAACGCTCATAGTGGTGACTCCTTACATCGCAAAGTTTGGCGTCCGCCTGCCGTTGGGCCGCGGACAGCTCGGAATATCGGTCCCTGCACGCGCAGGAGGAATACAAAAGGAAAACTCAGCGGCGCTCGTCCAGGGCGGTGATCTTTTCCACACGGTCCTGATGGCGGCCTCCCTCAAAGGGGGAATCCAGGAACAAGTCCATCAGCTGGCAGGCCAGGCCGGGGCCGACCACGCGGGCGCCCATACACAGGACGTTGGCGTCGTTGTGACGGCGGGTGTACTCAGCGCTGAAGCTGTCGCTGCAGCAGCAGGCACGGATGCCCTTGACCTTGTTGGCGCAGATGGACATGCCGACGCCGGTGCCGCAGCACAGGATGGCAAAATCACATTCGCCGCGGACGACAGCCTCGCAGGGGGGCACCGCACGGTCGGGGTAGTCGCAGCGCGAACCGTCGTACGAACCAAAATCGCGGTAGGGGATACCCTGCTCTTCCAGATGCTGGCGCAGAGCCTCCTTCAGAGAAAATCCGGCATGATCCGCCCCAAGGGCGATAGGCTTCATGGGTGCTGTCATAATCAATTGGCTCCTTTTTTGTCTTTTTGGGCCTCCCGTTCGGCGCGTTCCCGCTCGGCCTGGCTCAGACGCAGATAGTCGGGCATCAGTCGGGCAGGCGGCACACAGAGACCGTTTTTCCACATTTCCCTCGCGGCAAGCGCGGCACCGGTGGCACGACCGACGCCCAGCGCCGGGGCACAGGGCTGCGCCTGCTTATCAATATTGTAACACAACGCGGCGCCGTCGCCAACAAAAAATACGCTTTTTTTACAGTGCCGGGCAAAATCCACCGCCTCCTCCGCGGGGGCGGCGGCGTCGGGGGTCAGGCGCTGGTGCGTTTCCAGATCAAAGGCAGCCCAGTAGACCTGCCCGCGGCGGGCGTCCATGGCGCAGACGACGACCCCCTCACCGGTGTGGCAGCGGGCCAGGGCCTCCAGCGTCGAGACGCCGGCGCAGGGCGTCTGATGTACCAGAGCCATGCCCTTGACGGCGGACATGCCGATGCGCAGCCCGGTAAAGCTGCCGGGGCCTGCGGTCACAGCGTAGAGCTCAATGTCCGCCGGATGCAGCCCGGCGGTCTTGAGGGCGGCGTCCACCATGGGCATCAGGGTCTCGCTGTGGGTCAGCCCGCAGTTGCAGACGGTCTCATACAGCAGGGTGTCATCGCGCAGAAGAGCCACCGATGCCGAGCGCCCGGCGGTATCCACGGCAAGAATGTTCATGTAAATAGCCTCCTGTCAGGGATGGGCGGGCAGTCACAGCCCGTTGATGAGGATGCGGCGGTCGTCTCCGCCCAGATGCTGGATCTCAATGGTGATGGGATGCTCCCGGGCGATGATGTCGGCGCAGTTCTCGCTCCACTCCACAGCAACTACGGCGCCCATTTCCAGGTAATCGTAAAATCCGGCGGCCGCCAGATCGGTTTCGGTATGGATGCGGTAGAGGTCGAAGTGGGCAAAGGGCCGGGGACCGCGGTAGTAATTCACGATGGCAAAGGTGGGACTGGATGCCGGGTCGGTGCAGCCCAGGCCTTCGGCAATGCCCTGGCACATGGCGGTCTTGCCCGCACCCAGTCCGCCGGTAAAGGCAATCAGGGCACCGGGCGCCAGACGGGCGGCCAGTTTGCGCCCCAGCTCCACAGTTTCGCTGCGGGAATGGGTCATATATTCTTCCATACGGCGCATACTCCTTTGTGTGACGATGCCAAATGCGGGCGTCTTAAATCGTTTTATTATACAACGTCCCGGGCGGTTTGTAAAATTTTCGTGCCGGCTCTTTTCTGCAAGAAACAAAGTAGATATAATGATACTGGGTTGTCAGACCCTGTGGAAATTTGACGGAAAGGAGGCAGAGCCCTTGTTCGGACTGATGCGCCGCTATGCGGCCAGAACCGATATGCCCTATCTTGTGATGTGCGGCATCTGTTCCCTCATCAGCATCGTGGTGCTGGTCAGTGTGGGACAGAGCCAGCTGGGCGGCTCCAACAACAAGGCGTCGGTCCAGCTCATTGCCAGCCTGCTGGGCATGATGCTGGCGATCGTCTTTTCCACAGTGGATTACCGCACCCTGGCCCGCGCCTGGCCGCTGCACGCCGTGGTGGCGTGGGGCCTGGTGATCCCCACTCTGTTTCTGCACAATTTCCGGGCAGGATTTCTCACCATCGGCTATGACGCCGGGGGAACCTCCAATTACAGCTGGTACCGTGTGGGAGGCATGACCTTCCAGCCCACCGAACTGGCCAAGATCAGTTTTGTCCTCACCCTGGCCTGGCACCTGGAACGGGTGCGGGGCAAGGTCAACCGTCCCCTCAATCTGCTGGGCGTGTTTTTGCATATCCTGCTGCCGGTGGCGGCCATTCACATCCAGGGCGATGACGGCACGGCGCTGGTTTTTCTGGGCATCGGTGCAGTCATGCTGTTTGCAGGCGGCCTGTCCGCCTGGCT
>JFBN01310708.1_pt1 | contig 24471 bp, 22 predicted proteins | sample 768741 | NCBI WGS metagenome assembly JFBN01 (sample SAMN01983846, study PRJNA193217) | chicken gut metagenome | biome: terrestrial biome; isolation source: ceca of Broiler chicken | host: Gallus gallus | place: United Kingdom: England | collected 2010-09-07
TGTGTCCTTTTTCGTTGTGTCTGTACGGGAGGGAAGGACGGCGGAGCGGGAGACTCCTGTATGAGAACAGAGAGTCAATTGCAGGAATGGCTTTTGTATAAGAGGGGCGTTTCCCGCAATTGATTCCGCGGGGGATAGGCAGGAAGTTTATGCGGTGTTTCATCTTTTGTGAGCCCGGGCTTATGGGAGCGCGGTATCATAGAGGCATCCTTATATTTCTGATTTTGCATATGTGAGGTAGATATGTGGCTGATATTTGCACTGGGGTCGCTCTTCTTTTCCGGCGTGGTATCCATTCTGGCCAAGTGCAGCCTGCGCACCATGGATTCCACCGTGGCGACGGCAGTCCGCACCACCATGGTGGTGGCCTATTCCTGGCTGGCGGTCCTTGTGGTAGGCTCCGGACAGGAGATCTGGTCCATCAGCGGGGAAACGCTGCTCTTTCTGATTCTTTCCGGCTGTGCCACCGGTGCTTCGTGGCTGTGCCATTTCAAGGCGCTCCAGCTCGGGCCGGTGAATCAGGTGGAGCCCATCGATAAATCCAGTGTGGTCCTCACGATCCTCTTGGCCTTTCTGCTGCTGGGAGAGCCTGTGGATGCCCTGAAGGGCGCCGGGGTGGTGCTCATCGGTGTGGGGACGTTCCTCATGATTGAGAAGAAGAAGGACAGCAGCGGCACCGGGAGCCGGGGATGGATTCTTTATGCCATCGGTTCCGCCGTATTTGCCAGCCTGACAGCCATCCTCGGGAAAATCGGCATCACCGGTGTGGATTCCACGCTGGGCACGGCCATCCGCACGGTGGCGGTGCTCGTCATGGCCTGGGGCATGGTGGGCATCACCGGCAAGCGCCGTCTGCTCCGCCGATCCTCCGGAAAGGAGCTGTTCTACCTTTTCCTGTCTGCCCTGGCGACGGGCACGGCGTGACTGTGCTATTACCGGGCGCTGCAGGAGGGGCCCGCCAGCGCCGTGGTGCCCATCGATAAAATGAGCATTCTCGTGACGGTTGTCTTTTCCTATCTGGTGTTCGGCGAAAAGCTGACGGCCCGTTCCGGCACGGGACTGGTGCTCATCGCCGCAGGCACGCTGGCCATGCTGCTGTGAAATGGCCTGTATGGCGAAAAAAAAGACCATCCTCTGTATGGGGATGGCTTTTTTGATGGGAAATTGTGCTATTGCAGGCTGCGGTAGATCTTTTCCAGATTGTCCCGCATCCGGTCCGTGTAGGACGCGCCTTCCTCGGCGCTTTCCATGGTGTAGATGGTCTCCGCATCGGCGCCCACCTCGCGGGCAAGCGTTTCCGACACGCGGGGGCTGACCATTTCTTCCACGAAGATCGTTTTCACGCCGTACTCACGGCACAGATCGGCCAGACGGGCCAGCTGCTGCGGCCCCGGTTCGCCGCCGGCAAAGACGGGGGCCACACTGTCCTGAATGAGGCCGTAGTCGCGGCAGAGATAGGCGAAGGCCGCATGGCCCGTCACAAAATGCCGGCCCGGTACGGACTGGAATTTCGCCCGGTATTCCTCGAGAAGGGATCGGAGCTCCTCCTTGTAGGCGGCGGCATTCTTCTGATAATAGTCAGCGTGGTCCGGATCGGCTCCGGCCAGCGCGTCGGCGATATTCTGCACCTCCGTCTGCGCCGCTTCCAGACTGAGCCAGCAGTGCGGATCGAACCGTTCCCGGCGGCTGTCCGCGGGGATGGCGTCCACGCCGCGGGAGGCGTCCACGGTGATGAGCGATTCATTGCCCACGGCGGCGGTCACCTCATCGGCCCAGGGCTCCATGCCGAGTCCGTTGCAGATGAAAAGGCGGGCGTGGAGCAGCGATTTCAGATTGTGCGGCGTGGGCTGGAAATCGTGGGGCTCCGTGCCGGCCGGGATCAGCGTGGTCACCGCCACCCGGTCGCCGCCGACCGCTTCGGTAAATTCCTTCATGGCATCAAAAGAAGCCACCACGGGAATTTTTCCCGCAGGGGGCTGTGACTCCGGGGCGGACGAGCCGCAGCCGGTGAGCAGTGCCGCCGTGCAAAGCACGCACGCAAGGGCGATGCGCCATAGTTTCATAGAGGTCCTCCTGTCGGATCATTTCTATCTGTTCATTGGAAATATGCTGGAGTCAGTATAAATCGGGGGACCGGTCTTGTCAATAAATGCAAGTCATTTGCATTTACATAGACATCAGCGATATAATGGACCCATCTTGAAGAAATGGCAGGGATCAGTATGCTTTCATTACAACACGTGTCCTTCCGCTATGAGAACGGACCGTATCTGCTGCAGGACGTTTCCATGGACGTGGCCCGCGGCAACTATATTTCCATCGTGGGGGAGAACGGCAGCGGCAAGAGCACTCTCGTGCGCCTCATATTAGGGCTTCTCCAGCCAAACAGCGGCACCATCACCAATACATTCCGGCACTGCGCCTATGTGCCCCAGCGCTTCGACACGCTGAACCGGCAGTTTCCTATCACCGTGCAGGAGGTGATGAACTGCCAGCGGAGAGTCCTCGGCCTGAAGGACCGGGACGTGATCCGCCGCTCGCTGGAGCAGATGGACGTGTACGACCTCCGGGACCAGCTCATGGGGAGCCTGTCCGGCGGGCAGTGCCAGAAGGTGCTCATCGCGCGGGCTCTTATGGGCGAGCCGGACCTTCTTATTTTCGACGAGCCCTCCACCGGCATCGACGTGAAAAGCCAGCTGGAGCTGTATCCTTTCATGAGATCGCTCAATCAGGAGCAGGGCGTCACCATCCTCACCGTGGAGCACAACCTGAAATTTGCGGTGAAAAATTCCACGAAAATGTTCCATGTGGTCAATGGTCACGGCCACTTCTGCTCTCCCGAGGAATACATTCAGGAATATCTGTCGGAAAATATGGGGAGGGACAGCCATGTTTGAATACGCTTTCATGCAGAATGCCTTTATCGTGGCCATTCTCATTTCTCTGGTGTGCCCCCTTATCGGGATGTTTCTCGTGCTCCGGCGCTACTCCATGATCGGCGATTCACTGGCCCATGCGTCGCTGGCCGGTGTGGCTCTGGGGCTGCTGCTGGACCTGAATCCCATTCTCAGCGCCTTCGGGCTCACTTCCTTTTTCGGCCTGCTCATTGAGGCGCTGCGGCAGCGGTTCCGCCAGTATGCAGAGCTCATTCTGGTGATCATCCTGTCCCTGTCCGTGGGCATCGCCATCACCATCATCAGCTCCGGCGTGGTTCATGCCAATGTGGAATCCTTCCTCTTCGGGAGCATCCTCACCGTGACCCGGCAGGACGTGTGGTCCGTGCTCTTCCTGAGCGTGGTGTCCCTCGCCATGATCGTCCGGCTCTATCCGCAGCTGGTGCTGCTCACCTTCGATGAGGACGGCGCGAAGATCGCCGGCGTGCGGTACCGCCTCATCAACTATGCCTTTGCGGTGCTCGTGGCGGCCACCATTTCCGTGTCCATTCGCATCGTGGGCATCCTCGTCATCAGCTCCCTCATCGCGCTGCCCGTGGCGACGGCCCTGCAGCTCCAGAAGGGATTCCGGCGCACCATGGAATTGTCCGTGCTGTTCAGCTTCCTCGACCTCATGGGGGGCCTGTTCCTGTCCTACTGGATCGACGCGGCGCCGGGGGGCGTGACGGCCCTCGTATCCGTGGCGGTCCTGCTGGCGGTCATTGCCGGGCGCAGCCTCGTTCCGGCTCGCCGTTCGTAAGGAGGCCGCCATGACGGAAACGGAAGACATGAAGCTCTGTGAGGACCTGCTTCACCGGCACGGTCTGAAAAATACCCGCACCCGCCGGGAGGTGCTGCGCCTGCTCCGGCAGTGCGGCGGCGTGCTTACCGCGGAGGACATCAGCCGGGCCCTCGTGGAGGAGGGGAAGAAGCCCGATTTCTCCACGCTGTACCGTATTTTGGAGCTCTTTACCGAACGGGGGCTGGCGGAGAAGCACTACCTGCCGGACCTGCGGAAATACGGCTTCTCCCTGAAAGCGGCGGGGCACTGCCACCGCCTCATCTGTCTGAAATGCCACCGGGTGATCGAGATCGACCACTGTCCCCTCGAGAGCTTTGAAAAGGAATTGTCCGAAAAGACACGCTTCACCATCACCGGCCACAATCTGGAATGGTACGGCTGCTGCCCGGACTGTCAGGCCGCAGAGGCGGAAAAATCAGCCGCCCCGGAGCGCCGCAGCGGGAAAAAGAAATAGAACAAATAAAAAGGACTCCCCGTGAGGGAGCCTTTTTTCGTGGACAGATCCGCCATGTGTGGGGAGCCGTTTTATTTCTGCTGCTTCCGGATCTCCGTGATCGGCACGCCGCCGATGCCCCAGTTGTCCGTGTCCACTTCATCGATGGTCACCACCGTAGTGGCCTTATTCTTGCCCAGCACATCATGGAGCAGATTCGTCGCCCCCTCGATGAGCCGGCGCTTCTGCTCCGGCGTGACCTGGCCTTCCTTCGTGATTTTAATATTGACGTACGGCATGGGAATCTCCTTTCTTTTGTTTTATTGTAATGGGAAATGAATCATGAGGGAAGAGAATGATTTATTTTTAGGACAGTAAAGAATTTAGCAGTATACGGATGTATGCTATAATAAAACTTATAAATCTAAGGATAGGGAGCCTGGCGCATATGAATCATCCGGAAATGAAAAAGAACTATATTGCACTTCTGAATTTCGTGAAGGCATTTGAAAATCTGAAAACTAAACAAATTTTACGGATTGAAGACTGTATCCAGCGTTTTTATGAAACGGAAATCCCCGTTTTTGAAGATTATGTACAGTTTTATTATGGAAACCGGCAGGAAATCATAGAGGACAATGGCGGAGAAACGAAGCGGTTACTGTCGGTTTCCTGTCCCGTGCTGGATCGTGCACCAAAGGTCCCGGAAACACTGCAGCAGTGGATTGAAGGGAATCCTGACCGGTTTGAAACGGATATACATCATATAAGCTCGGTGGGCGCTATTTCCTTTGATGCGGATAAAAAACGTGTGCAGCTGTATCATCAGTGGGAAACAGAGTGGAAACAGTGGGCGCAGAAGCAGAGAAAAAAGGATAAAGTTCGAAAATTTTTCTTTCTTCTCCGGGATATGCGTCTTTCTTTAAGCCGCAATAGTGAGACTTACGAATTTGTAGTGGGCAATGGTATTATTCGGCAAAAGAACAATGCCGTTATTCATTATCCGCTGGTGGTTCAGCGGCTGAGAATTGATTTTGATTCCCATCGAGATACAATAACGATTTGTACAACGGAACATAAAACAGAGCTGGAACAGGATATTTTCCCGAAACTGTACCATGTGAATGGGGAGGATATAAAGGATCTGGATTTCTCTGATGATTTTATATTGGATACCAAGCCGTTAGAAGAAAAATTGAAGATTCTTCTTCATCGTCTGGTGAATGACGGGCATGTAACGGAAAAGGAAGAACCCTTTGGAGAATATGATGATGTACTGATCAGCATGACTCCGGTTTTTCTGGTGAGAAAGCGCAGCAGAAAAGTCGGGAAAATGGTAGAAAAACTAAAAGAAGGAATTATTGGAAATCAGATTACCGTCAATCCGTTTACCCGGGCGCTTCTTGGGCAGGGAAATGGAATGCATCAGACCGGTCTGACAATGGAAAATCTGCCTTTATCCGTTCGTCTGGCAAGATCCTGCGGGGAAGGACAGAATATCCTGCTGGCAAAACCGGCCAATCAACAGCAGCTGGAAATTGCAGAAAGTATTGCTAAAAATGATGTGGTGGTTGTCCAGGGGCCGCCAGGAACAGGCAAGACGCACACCATTGCCAATCTCTTGGGGCATTTTCTGTCAGAAGGAAAAAATATTCTGGTCACTAGTGAACGGGGAAAGGCACTGAAAGTCCTGAAAGGGCAGATGATCGAACCGCTTCGGGATCTTTGTGTCTCTGTAACAGGGGAAACTTCGGATACCATTGCTTCTGTACAGGGAATCATGAGATATGTATCCGAGCATTCCGAGCCGGAGCTGCAGCGCAAAATCAGAAGTGTGCAGACGCAAAGACTGTCGTGTATGGAAGAACTGAATCATACGCGGGAGAATATTTTTTTACAGAAGAATCAGCAGTATGCCTCTAAAGTCTATGAAGGACAGGGATATTCTGTCGTTGAGATGGCAGATTTTGTAGGCACAAACGAGAAGGAATGCAATTATATTCCCGGAAATATTCAGGCGGTACCGGCATTTCCTCTGACAGAAAGCGAACTGACAGAACTGTATCAGAGCAACGGAATCATTTCTCAGCAGGAAGAAAGGAATATAGATCGCCTGCCGGATCTGGAGGCTTTTTTGTCTCCGGATGAAGTAGATGCATTACAGAAACGCAGAAAGGCCGCACAACAGGAACTGCAGGGGCTAGAACAGCAGCTGAAGCAGCATATTCTTTGTGATGTCCAGAAGCATTGTCTGCTTTCGGACCGTAATGAAGTGATTTTGCAAATGGCAGACGAAGCGAGTGCGCAGACGCTGAAAAAAGACATCAGTGAAATGCGGCAGACTACGAATCTGTCAGAGTGGATGTTCCAGTGCATACTGGATGGAACCAAAGGTGAAGCCTATCAGAAAAACTGGAGTGATATCGTAACTGCATGCCGGGACATTATTCAGTTTTTTGAACAGCATTGTATGGATATGGTGAAACATTCCGTCACGGCAGATCCTGCTTTTTACAATGGACCGGACGCCCTGGCTGTTTTACGGGAAAGTGCCGATGCCATTCGTGAGGATGGTACGTTTTCCTTTATGACACGGATGATTCATGGGAAATATGTACAGTCAGTAGAGGCCGTCAATTTTGATGGCCGTCCGCCCCGTTCAAAGGAAGAAATACAGCTCGTATGGAGCTGGCTTACTTTTATTGAAAAGCTGAAGGGCATACAGGTATTCTGGCAGCGGCTGGTAGAGCTGGATACCACGGTTCCCGATTTTGATATTCTGAAACAAAAAAGACCGACGGAACTGATCAGCACACTTAAAAATTTTACCGCTGCAATGGAACAGTGCATGAAGTTTACGGAAAAGCTTCAGCTCATGCTTCAGCAGGCAGGGACAGTCGGATTTGTGGTACCGCAAAATAATACCCTCTGGGGAAGTGAGATGGAGCTTCTGAAACAGCGGGTTTATTTCCTGATGGAACGTGTTCCTCTGTATTTAAATTATTATGCACTGAATGTTAGCTGTGCAGAAATGACCGGGAAACTGTCAGCCATGGTACAGCAGGCGGATTCTTATGATTCAGGACTCGCTGCTGTAAAGAAATGGAAGCAGGCAATCCGGTCGCTGATATCGAATGAAGAGGCGTCTGCCATCGAAACCTACCGGCAGGCCTGTCATGAGATCCATGAAATTTCAGAAAAAAGATATCTGTTAAATCAGAGACACAACCTTCTGAAAAAGCTCAAGGAAGTGGCTCCTGGATGGGCTGCGGCGATTGAAGAAAGAACGGGAAATTTTGGGGCTTCGATTCCACAGCAGAACATCAGGGAGGCCTGGAAGTGGAAGGTTTTTGACCACTGGATTCAGGATATCAATGCAGTACCGGTGAATGAGCTGCAGAAAAAGGAGGAAGAATTATCCAGTCAGCTCCGGAAATATACCGGAGAATTGTGTGAATATAAGGCGTGGCTTCATGTATCTCAGACGATTCATGATAATAATGAGTTGCAGCGTGCCCTTCAGACCTGGCAGGTCAATATCAAACGGCTTGGGAAAGGCACCGGAAAGTATGCAGATACCTATCGAAAACAGGCCCGGGAATCCATGAAGGAGTGCCAGAAGGCGATTCCCGTATGGATCATGCCGTTTGCATCTACTTTTGAGATGTTTGATCCGTCTCAGAATCATTTTGACATCATCATTGTGGATGAGTCCAGTCAGTCGGACCTGACCGCGCTGGTGACACTGGGGCTGGCAGATAAGGTCATCATCGTTGGCGATGATAAGCAGGTCAGTCCGAGCAGTATCGGCATTCAGGAACAGGATGTGGAACGGCTTAAGGACCAGTGTCTGCCGGATGGCTTCCCTATTGCAGGTCTGCTGAATGCGCAGGTATCGCTGTATGATCTGGCAGCGGGCATATCCGTACCGATCATGCTGCTGGAACATTTTCGTTGTGTGCCGGATATTATTGGCTATAGCAACAACCTGTCTTATGATCATCGCATCAAGCCGCTGCGTCCGGCCAATGATACCAATCTGCATCCCGCGGTTATCCCGTTTCGGGTATCTGGTGGAAAACGTTCCGGGACAACGAATGCTAAAGAGGCCCGGAGTGTGGCATCGCTGGTTAAGGCCTGTTGTGAGGACCCTGCCTATAAAGGGAAATCCATAGGCGTGATTTCTCTGCTCAGCGGCGGGCAGGCAGATCTGATTGAAAAGGAAATTTCTTCCCTGCTGTCCCTGAAGGAAATTGAGGAACGGCAGATCCTCTGCGGGGAAGCGGCCCAGTTTCAGGGGGATGAGCGGGATGTGATTTTCCTTTCTATGGTGGACAGTGCCGAAGACAAAGAAGGGGCATTGAGCTATAGAAGCCCTGAAAATAAGGTATACCAGCAGCGGTATAATGTTGCGGTGAGCCGTGCAAGAGATCAGCTCTGGATCGTTCATTCGCTGGATAAGGATAATGACCTGAAGCGGGGCGCTGACGGCTACGACATTCGTCGTGGACTTCTGGAGTATGCGGAAAATCCGGCAGCTTATAACGAGGAGGAAAAAATTGAACATTTTTCCGAATCGCCTTTTGAAAAAGAGGTATGCCAGTATCTGCAGAAGGAGGGCTTCCGTTTTGAACAGCAGTGGAAAGCAGGAGCCTACAGAATTGATATTGTCGTTTCCTATGGGGATAATCGGGTGGCTGTGGAATGTGATGGCGCCCGGTATCACAGTTCTGCAGAAAAAGTACAGGAAGATATGGAACGCCAGACGATTCTGGAACGATTGGGATGGCGGTTTATCCGAATCCGCGGGACGGAATTTTATCGGGACAAAGCGGGGACTATGCGAGCGGTGTTCCACAGGCTGGAAGAGCTCGGTATTGAAAGGGAAGGATACGGCAAAGCTGCTGAGGCTGTGTCTGATACTTTGATTCAATCAATCGAAACACGGGCGATGCGTATAGTACAGAAGTCCGATGCAGAGACGATTTCGGAACTGGTTTCCCGGCAGCCGTCAGGTTCTGGTAAAAATACAAGAGCTGGCAGGAAACGGACGGTGCGATTGTCGGTCACTGTGAAAGAAAATAAGAAAAATGACAATCATACAGACAAACCGCTTACGTTAAGAACGGATGCGCCAGGGACGTATGAGTCCGGGAAAAAGAAACCATCTGCTTCTTATGCGGCAGAACCACCAGCAAAAACCTATGGCCGGACTGCGGTACATCAGGAGACAGAGAAGGAGGGGCAGAACAGAGAAGAGGTAATAAATGCCAGCCGGAAACTGGCGAAACGATATACCAGAAGAAGTGCTGTGGGAAATGGGTGCGATTTCTGGAGTACAGAAGATCGGTCCCATGCCATTATTATTGACAGAAAGGCCAAAACCTATTATGAGGTACAGCCCGGACTTAAGCTGTTGAAATCCTTTCCGGCACAGAAAGCGGTCATTGGAACCATTAAAAGCACAAACCGTGCTGATATTGTGGTCCAGTTTCCGCAGGGGACTTTCTTTTTTGAATTTCCGAAAGACCTGCTGAACCGTAAGGTGATATTCAATGGATTGCAGAATCGGGAATTTGGAAAAGCAGTATCTTCGGACATGCTTGCACTGATGGATTCGGATGTCACTGTAGAGCTTTCGTCGGAAATGAAAAATGGAATATCGGTGGCAGTCAAGAATAGCAAAAAGGCGGAACAAAAATTTCTGCCAAAAGAGTATACAAAATCTGTTCGACTGGGAAGGTCGTATGTACTCAGAATTTCCCGCTTGCCGGAGCAGTCTGTCATTGTAGATACTGCAAATAAGACCTATTATGAAGTTAAACCGGGACTGCGGCTGGCCAAGTACTTTGGCGGGATAGGGACAATTACGCAGATAGATGAAAAGAAAATGACACTGGAATTTTCTTCCGGCATACAAACATTTACTTTTCCGGAGGCACTGGAAGAAGGCAAGCTGTCATTCCGTATTATGGATAATCGAATGCAGCGGAAACCGCTTCCGGATGGAAGTTTTTAAGAGGAAAGGACATTCTTTGAGGGATGCTCTTTTCCTTGCGGCAGAGCCTGGAGGAAAGCGCTCCGGCGGGTGCCGGGACACGGGCTGTCTGTGGTACAATAAAAGGAGAATTCGGTTTCCATTGTCTTGAGGAAGGGACGATTATCATGTTTGTAGCGAATCGAATGTCAAAGAATCCGATCACCATTACGCCGGACACGACGGTGACCAAGGCGGCGGCGATCATGAAGGCGCACAAGATCAACCGCTTGCCCGTGCTGGAGGGCGGCAAACTGGTGGGTCTGGTGAGCGACGGCGACATCAGCCGCGTATCTCCGTCTCCGGCGACCACGCTGTCCCAGTATGAGATCAGCTCGCTGCTGGATACGCTGATGGTGAAGAACATCATGTCGAAGCGGGTGATTGCCATCAATGCGGAGGCCACCATCGAGGAAGCGGCTTATCTGATGGAACGGAACAACATCAGCGGCCTCCCCGTTGTGAGCGACATGGGCGCTGTGGTGGGCGTCATCACCGCGCGGGATATCCTGCGTGCTTTCGTGAACATGATGGGGCTCGCCGACGGCAAGACCCGCATTTCCCTCTATGTGCATGACCGGCAGGGCGCTATGGAGGATATTTCCGGCGTGCTGGCGAAGGACGGCGTCAATATCGACAGCCTTGTCACCTACAAGGAAAATGAAAGTGAATATGAAATCGTCATCCGCGGCGATTTCCCCGATCTGCCTCTGGCTACGAAGCATCTGGAGGAGCACGGCTACAAGGTGGCTCATACGGTGGAGATCCGCTGAGCTTCCTGCGCGGAAGGGCGTCCCGTCGGGGCGCCTTTTTTTCGTGCGCGCCTTGCACCGCGGCGGCGGGCGTGATAGGATAGGTCCCATATTCTGAATGACGGAACAGGGGGATCTATGACAGCAAAAACAAATCCGTATAAAAGCCGGTGGACGGTCTTTTCCATGTCGGTGCCCATTTTCGTGGAGACGGCGCTGCAGATGATGGTGCCCAATGTGGACCAGTTCATGCTGAGCCGCTACTCGCAGGACGCGGTGGCTGCCGTGGGCAATGATAATGTGGTATTCAATATGATCGTGCTGACGCTGGCGGTGATGTGCCAGGCAGCGACGATCCTCATCGCGCACTACCGCGGCGCAGGCGACCTGTCCAAGGTGAACGAGGTGTGCACCGTGGCGGTGGCGTCCAATTTCTGTCTCGGCGCGGTGCTGTCGGGGCTGCTTTTCTTCTGCGGGGAGTGGTTTCTGCGGCTCATCGGCGTGCCGGTGGAGATCTGGGGAGATGCGCTGCTCTACATCCGGTGGATCGGCGCCTTTGTCTTTGTGCAGAGCGTGTACATGGCGTTCATTTCCTTTCTCCGGGGCTGGTCGCTCCTGAAGCTCACCATGATCTGCTCGCTGGTAATGAATGTGCTGAACATCAGCGGCAATCTCATCCTGATCCACGGCTGGGGGCCCATCCCGTCGCTGGGCGTGGCCGGGGTCTGCATTTCCACCAATCTGTCGAAGATCCTCGGACTGGTGCTGATCGTGTGGCTGTTTCACCGCTATACGCCGACGCGGCTGTCGTTTTCGTATCTGCGGCCGTTCCCGTTCCACACGCTCCGGCAGATCCTGTCCATCGGCATTCCCTGCGGCGGGGAGACCTTCTCCTACCAGTGCTCGCAGGCGGTGATCATGAAATTCGTCAATGTGTTCGGCATCGCGGTCATCACCACGAAGGTCTACGCCTATATCATCGCCATGGCGAGCTACGTGTATTCCCAGTCGCTGGCGATGGCCACGCAGATTCTCGTGGGCTATTTCAAGGGCGCCGGGGACAATGACGAGGTGGACCGGCGGGTGAAGTTCACCATCCTCGTCTCGGTCCTGATTTCCGGGAGCATCGCCGTCTTTTTGTTTTTCCACAGCGACGCGGTCTTTTCCATTTTCACGGACGATCCGGAGGTACACACGCTGGGGAAAGCGATCCTCTTTGTGGAAATTTTCCTGGAGATCGGCCGCGCCATCAATATGAATATGGTCATGGCGCTCAATGCGGCGGGGGACGTGCGGGCGCCCATCACGGTGGGCATCCTCTTCATGTGGGGCATCGCCACGCTCGGCGCCTGGCTGCTGGGCATCCATCTCGGCTGGGGCCTCGTGGGCATCTGGGTCGCCATGGCGGCGGACGAATGCACCCGCGGGCTGGTCTTTATCTGGCGCTGGCACAGCGGAGTATGGCGGAAAAAGCTGGTGTAACTGCCGCTAACAGGACAGGCATTTCCGTTCCGGTTTCCATGCCATTGCATTTATTTGTTACCTGTGATATTATTATTTATAACAAATTGAAATTTGGTTTTCCAACTAAAGGAGGCAGTCTATGAAAAAACTGTGGGCAGCTATGGCAGCCGGTCTGATTCTGGCCGCGCCGGGCGCAGCCATGGCGATGGATTCGGCGACTCTTCTCGAAAATCCATCTCAGTACCGCGTGATCTACGCAGACGGCAAAAAGGCGGTCTATGCGGATATGGCAACGGTGAACGCCGTGCAGAGCCGCGACCTCCATGCGAGCATTGAAAATATTTCCTTCACCATGTATGTGGAGAATTATGTAAAAAATCCCGACGCCATGGCATACCAGACGGGCGATACCGTAGCGGATATCCAGCAGTATGAAGCGGTGGCGTACGGCAATAAAAACGCCGACCGCTATCGTCTGGAAACGAAGCTCACCGCTGTCTATGACGCAGACGGCAGGGAGATCGGCGGCCCGTCCTGGAAGGGCAAAAAGGTAAAGCTCGACGCTGACGATCTGTATTACAGCCTCTTCCGCGCAGTGCATGCGCCGAAGGCGGAATAAGGGAGGTGCGGACATGAAGAAACTGTACAGTCTGATGATGGCCGGCCTGATTCTCGCGGCGCCGGGAGCGGCGATGGCGATGGATTCCGCAGCGCTTCAGGCAGATCCGGCCCAGTACCGCGTTATTTATGCGGGCGAGGATGAAGTGATCTATGCGGACATGGATACGGTCCGGGGCATGCAGACCATGGACTATCCGAACAGCATTGAAAATATGCGCTTCAAAATGTACGTGGAATCCTACCGGGACAAGGTGGATGCGGCAGACTTCGGCGAAGGCCGTCTGGTCACGCAGATCCGCGAATTTGATGCAGGACTCTATGTAAATAAGAATGAAAAGTCCTACAAGCTGGAAACGAAGCTGGCCGCAGTATATGACGCGGACGGCAAGGCCATCGAATCCGCCGATCAGGAGGAGAGCAGCGACGCGCTGAAGATCCGCGCGAAGGCGAAGGACCTGTATATGAATCTCTATCATCTGGAACAGCTTTCGCTGAAGCAGGCCGCAGAGCAGGCCGCCGCACCGGCAGACAAATAAACAGCATCATACAGAACGGCAGTCCGGAAGGGCTGCTGTTTTTGTGTCCGCAGCGGGGCAGCGGGGCCGGCGGGACAGATGCCGCGGCGCCGCCGGTTTCTTCGCGGCAGGAGCGTTTATGATATAATTAAATGATACGATTTTCACAGCATACAGAAGATAAAAACAGGAGATACAGTATGGGAAAACAATACTACACCGTCACATACGGCTGCCAGATGAATGAGTCCGACACGGAGCGCATCAACGGCCAGCTCGCGGAACTGGGGTATACGGAAGCGCCGTCCATGGAAGAGGCGGATATCGTGATCCTGAATACGTGCAGCATCCGCCAGAATGCGGAGGAAAAGGTCTACGGCAAGATCGGCGAGATCAAGCGGATGAAGGAAAAGAATCCGGATCTGCTCGTGGGCATCATGGGCTGCATGGCGCAGGAAAACAAGGGAAAGCTCATTTCCCGCATGCCCATCATCGATTTCGTGCTGGGACCGTACCACATCCATGATCTGAAGGACGTGGTGACGGAAGAGCTGCAGGAGCGCCAGCACGTGGTGCGGACGCAGATGAATCCGGAGCGGGTGAAGGACTACAGCGAGCTCCGGGCGGCCCGGAAGAGCCATATTTTCGCGTGGGTGCCGATCATGCAGGGGTGCAATAAATTCTGCACGTACTGCATCGTTCCCTATGTGCGGGGCCGCCAGACCAGCCGCACCGTGGAGGACATTGTGCGGGAGGTGCGCGGGCTGGCCGCCGAGGGCTATAAGGAAATCACGCTCCTCGGCCAGAATGTCAATTCCTACGGACTGGATTTCCGGGACGGCACGGACTTCGGTACGCTCATCCGCGCGCTGGACAAGGTGGACGGCATCGAACGGGTGCGGTACATGACGTCTCATCCGAGGGATATGACCTTTGATATGGTGGATGCCATGGCGGATTCGCCGAAGGTGGCGCGCCAGATGCATCTGCCCGTACAGCACGGGGACAATGAAATGCTCCGCCGGATGAACCGGGGCTACACCATCGAGCATTTCATGGAGCTGCTGGCCTATGTGCGGAAGCGCATGCCCGACATCACCGTGACGACGGACCTCATTACGGGCTTCCCGGGAGAAACGGAGGACATGCATCAGGCGACGCTCCGGCTGCTCCGGGAGGCGCAGTTTGATTCGGCGTATACGTTCATCTATTCGCCCCGGCAGGGGACGCCGGCGGCCCGGATGGAGGACCAGATCGACGATGCGGTGAAGCACCGCCGCCTGCAGGAGCTGATGGACGTGCAGAACGAGATCAGCCTCGCGAAGAACCGCGCCATGGAAGGAAAGGTCTATCCGATCATTGTGGAGGGCGCGACGAAGCAGGACGACAACAACTGGTACGGACGGACGTCCGGCAATAAGATGATCATTTTCCCGAAAGAGGAAGGGCTGGCCGTGGGCGACCTGCGGAATGCGCTGGTGGAGCAGGGACAGACCTGGGTCCTCAAGGGAAAGCTGGTATAACAGCCGCGGGCTGGAAAGGACAGAGACAGGATGGCAAAGACACCTCTCATGGACCAGTACCGGAAAATCAAGGAGAATTACCCGGATGCGCTTCTCTTTTTCCGGCTCGGGGATTTTTATGAAATGTTTTTTGACGACGCGGTGACGGCGTCGCGGGAGCTGGAGCTGACGCTCACCGGCCGGAATGCGGGCATGGAGGAGCGGGCGCCCATGTGCGGCGTGCCCTACCATGCGGCGGAGACCTATATTTACCGCCTCATCCAGAAGGGCTACCGCGTGGCCATCTGCGAGCAGATGGAGGACCCGAAAAAGGCAAAGGGCCTCGTCCGCCGGGAGGTCATCCGGGTGATCACCCCGGGGACGATCCTCTTTGAAAATGCCATTGCGGACAAGTCAAACAACTACCTTGTCTACATCGTGGAGGGGGATAAGCAGCTCGGCGCGGTCATGGCGGATATTTCCATCGGTGAATGCTGGTGGGGTCTGTGGGACGCCCGGAAGGAAGCGGACGATTTCTTCGACATGCTTTCCGTGTACAGCCCGGCCGAGGCGGTGTGCGCCGTATCGGACAGCTGGTACAGCCGCATTGAGCCGTACTGTGCGGCCCGGCTCGGGGCGTGCCTGCTCACCCGGCGGGACGCGGAGGACCTCCGGCAGGAACCGGTGCCGCCGGAAGCGGCGGACAGCCCGGAGGGCCCGGTACAGCTGGCCTTCGCCGGCCTGGCGGCGTATCTCCGGGAAGTCATGAAGGCCGATGCGCCCATGATCCACGTGGCGGCGCCGCTCCGGGAGGATCACACGCTCACGCTGGCCGAGGACTGCCTGCGCAATCTGGAGATCACGAAAAACATGCGCGACGGCGGCCGGAAGGGCACGCTGCTGGAGGTGCTGGATTATACGAATACCGCCATGGGCGCGCGCCTGCTGAAGCGCTGGCTGGAACGGCCCCTCACGGACGTGAACGCCATCGTGATGCGCCAGGACGCGGTGGAGGAGCTCACCCTCCATGCGACAGAGCTGGAAAAGCTGGAGAAGCTGCTGGGGCGCATCTTCGATTTTGAACGCATTCTGAGCCGCATTGAGGCGAATACCACATCGCCGAAGGACCTGCTCGCCCTGAAGGCCTCGCTCGGCGTGGTGCCGCAGATCAAGGACCTGCTGGGCGGCGCGTCGTCGCTGCTCCTTTCGAAGCTGAACCGCCAGATGGGCATTCACGGCGAGGTCTACGACCTGCTGGACCGGGCCATGGACGAGAACGGCACGGGGAACGTGCGGGACGGCCGGTACATCCGCTCCGGCTACAATGCGGAGCTGGATGAGCTCCGTTCTCTTTCGGAAAACAGCCGCAAATGGATCGCGGATCTGGAGGAGAAGGAAAAGGAAAAAACCGGCATCAAGATGAAGATCGGCTTCAATAATGTGTTCGGTTATTATTTTGAAATTTCCCATGCCAATAAAATTCCCGTACCGGCGTATTTCACGCGGAAGCAGACGCTGGCCAATGCGGAGCGCTACATCACGCCGGAGCTGAAGGAATTCGAGGTGAAGGCGCTCTCCGCGAAGGAAAAGACGGAGGAGCTGGAGCTCCGCATCTATCAGGAGGTCAAGAACGCCATCCGTCCGGCCATTGCGGATATGCAGAAAACGGCCCGCGCGCTGGCAGCGGCGGACTGTCTGGCCAGCCTGGCTAGGGCGGCGCTGAAGGACCGCTATGTGCGCCCGGCCATCACCCGGGACGATCAGATCATCATCCGGGACGGCCGCCATCCCATGGTGGAGCACGCGCTGAAGCGGGAAATGTTCGTGCCGAACGATACGACGCTCAATCACGGCGATCAGGAGATCCTCATCATCACCGGTCCGAATATGGCGGGGAAATCCACCTATATGCGGCAGGTGGCGGTGCTGACCATCATGGCTCAGACGGGGTCCTTCATCCCGGCGAAAAGCGCCTCCTTCACGCCGGTGGACCGGGTATTCACCCGGGTGGGGGCCACGGATGACATTTCTACGGGGCAGAGCACGTTCATGGTGGAAATGCAGGAGGTGTCCCAGATCCTCAAAAGCGCCACGAAGAACAGCCTGATCCTGCTGGATGAGATCGGCCGCGGCACGAGTACCTATGACGGCATGAGCATCGCCCGCGCGGTGGTGGAATACATCGACAGCAAAATTCATGCGTACACCCTGTTTGCGACGCATTATCATGAACTGGCGGACATGGAATCAGCCAGCCCGCACATCAAGAATTACACGGTCACCGTGAAGGAACGGGGCAGGGACATCACGTTCCTGCGGCGCATCGTGCCCGGCTCGGCAGACCGCAGCTACGGCATCCACGTGGCGCGTCTGGCGGGCCTGCCGGAACCGCTGCTGAAGCGGTCCGAGGAGATTCTGAAAACGCTGGAGGAAAAGGACGGCGCGCCGAAGCCGGCCCCGGCGAAGCAGCCCGCGGGCAGCGGCGGCGACCTTTTCGCCGCGCCCATTCTCGATGAGCTGCGGAATCTGGATGTGATGAGCAAGACGCCCATCGAAGCGATGGAAATTCTGTTCCGGCTCAGTCAGGAAGCAAAGGAGAGTCAGTAAATGGCTTTGATTCATGTACTGGATGCAGTGACGGCCAGCCAGATCGCCGCCGGCGAGGTGGTGGAGCGGCCGGTCAATGCGGTGAAGGAACTGGTGGAGAACGCCATCGACGCCGGCGCCCGGGAGATCGAGACGGAGATCGCCGAGGGGGGCGTAGCCTATCTCCGCGTGACGGACGACGGCTGCGGCATGTCCCCGGAGGACGCGAAGCTGTCCATCGTGCGCCATGCCACGAGCAAGATCCAGACCGCGGACAATATCTATCACATTTCCTCGCTGGGATTCCGCGGGGAAGCGCTGGCCAGCATCGCCTCCATTTCCCGTATGACCATCACGACCCGCACGAAGGATTCCGAAGAAGGCACGGCGGTGCGCGTGGAGGGCGGCGAGGTGAAATCCGTCGCTCCGGCGGGGGCGCCCACGGGGACGACCGTGGAGGCAGCGGACCTGTTCTACAATGTGCCGGCGCGGAAGAAATTCCTGAAATCGGAGCGCACGGAGAGCAGCCGCATCAATCAGATGCTGGGCAAGATGGCCATGGCCAATCCGGGCATCGCCTTCCGGCTCATCAACAACGGCCGCACCGTGCTGGAAACGCCGGGAAACGGCCGGCTGGTGGATACGCTGTCTGCGCTGTACGGGCTGGAGACGGCCGGAGAGATGCTGGACGTGCGGGAGGAAACGGAGGACATCCTGCTGGAGGGCATGATCTCCAAGCCGTCCTTCCTGAAGAGCAGCCGCCAGCAGCAGACCATCATCGTCAATCAGCGCGTGGTGGAAAACAGCACCATTTCCAAGGCGGTGGACAATGCCTATCATTCTCTCCTGCCGAAGAACGGCTTCCCCGTCTTTATACTGCATCTCACGGTGCCGCCGGAGTCGGTGGATGTGAATGTCCATCCGCAGAAGCGGGAGATCAAATTTGAGGATGAACAGAGCATTTTCCGCCTCGTCTATCATGCGGTGCTGGGAACGCTCACCTCGCAGCACGCGCCGGAGCACATCGCCGCGGCGATGGTCCATGCGTCCGGAAAGGACGCGCTGCCGGAGGAGACGGTGCAGACCGTGCAGAAGACCCTGCCGGCGGAGGAGCCCGCACCGGCGCGCCGCTGGGGAGAACCGGCGGCCTCCTATGCGGAGAACCGCAGCTTCGGCGGGATGGGCCAGAAGAACGCGGCCCGTCCGCCGATGGCGGAAACACTGTCCGCCGAGCCCCGGGAAGACTATAAGCCGGTCCTGAAAAAGGAAACGCTTCTGTCGGACCAGTCCGTATTTGAGGCGGCCCGGAAGGAAGAACCGGTGCCGGCGCTCTTTGAGGAAAAGTCCGAGGGGCCGGCGCAGGAGCCGGTGATCCCTCTCGGACAGGTGGCGGACTGCTTCATCGTCTGCCAGCACGGGAAAGACCTCTATCTCATCGACCAGCATGCCGCCCATGAACGGGTGCGCTATGACCGGCTGGCGGAACGGGCGGAGGGCATCCCCGTACAGGAACTGCTCATCCCCTATCTCATCCATACGGAACCGGCCGATGCAGAGCTGCTGCTGTCGCGGAAAGCGGAGCTGCGCCGGCTGGGCATCACCATCGAGCAGGCCGGGCCGGATGTGATCCGCGTCACCGGCGCGCCGGAGGACCTGTCGGAAAGCGACATGGAGCGGGTGATCCGGGATATCCTCATCGCCTTCCACGAAAAGGATGTGCCGTCGCCGGAGACCATGCGCCACCGCATGATGGCCTATGCGGCCTGCCGGGGCGCCATCAAGGCGGGCGATCCGCTCAATATCCGGCAGATGCGCGAGCTGATCCATGACCTGTTCCAGACCGCAAGGCCCTTTGTATGTCCGCACGGACGGCCGACCATTGTCCGCTTCACGCCGGAGGAAATGGGACGGCTTTTCCACCGCACATGATCGCTGTCACCACGGTACACAAGGCGCCGCCGGAGGTAATGGAAAAGGCCCGGGAGCGCGCGGCCTTCCTCGGCCTGCCGTACTGCCCGAGACAGCCCACCTTTGAAGCCATGGAAAACGGGGACACCGAAGGCTTTCTCGTATACGGCAAGCGGGGGCCGGCGCTGTGGTCAGCCGGTCATGAGCATGTCTTTCATACGGGCACGGCGAAACTGCGCTTCCTCCAGATGGAGCGGGGCGGCAGCGACCGGCTGTGCAGCCTGCTCCCGCCGGAGGCGAGGACCGTGCTGGACTGCACCTTCGGAGAGGGGAAGGACTCCATCGTCCTGTCATGGTATCTGGGGGAAACAGGCTGGGTGACGGCGCTGGAAAAGAGCGCCGCACTCTGGGAGATTGGGCAGGACGGACTGGCTCATTTTATTGATCCGGATGAGACCGTCACCGCAGCGCTGCGGCGGGTGACGCTCCTCCGGGCGGATTTTCGGGATTTTCTGCGGCACGCTGCGGATGATGCCTGGGATGTGATTTATTTTGATACGATGTTCCGGCGGCCGGTGAAGCGGGAAGCCAATAACCGGGAGGCCTTCCGGAGCGGCGCCTGCTATGACCGGCTGGACGAGGCCGTCCTGCGGGAGGCCATGCGGGCCGCGCGGCTGCGGGTCATCGTGAAGGAGCGGCCCTTTTCGGAGGTGTTCCGGAACGGGCTGTTTCAGGAGGTCCACCGCCGGCGGGGCCAGACCATCGCCTACGGCGTCATTGAAACGGGGAGGAACGAGCCATGAAGGGACAGGTCATCACGATTCTCGGTCCCACCGCATCGGGAAAAACGGCACTGGCGGTGCGGCTGGCAAAGCGGCTCGGGAGCTGCGTCATCTCCGGCGACGCCTTTCAGGTGTACCGCGGCATGGATATCGGCACGGCCAAGGTGACGCCGGAGGAGGCAGACGGGGTGCCCCATTATCTGGTGGACTGCCTCGACCCGCGGGAGACCTATTCGGCGGCGCGCTTTTCCGAGCTGGCCGGTGAGATCATCCGGAAAGAGAATCAGGCCGGCCGGGTGCCCATCATCGCCGGCGGGACCGGGCTGTACATTCAGGGACTGCTCGAGGGCTATACCTTTCTGCCCCGCGGTGAGGGACGGAAAAGCCGGTGGCATCAGTTTTATGAAGCACACGGGCTGGAGGCGCTCAGGGAAGAACTTCTCAGCCGGGGCAAAACGGAGGCGGAGCTGCCTGTGGACCCTCAGCGGATGATCCGGATGCTGGAGGTGCTGGACTTGGCGCCGGACGCACAGGCCGGGAAAAGCAGCGGCCTCGTGTACAGCGGGCCGGTGGTGGGGCTCACCATGGACCGGGCGTGGCTCTATGAACGGATCAATCGGCGGGTGGATCTGATGATGGCCGCGGGCCTGGAGGACGAGGTGCGGCGGCTCCTCGCAGAGGGCGTCCCTGCCGATGCGCAGTCCATGAGCGGGATCGGCTACAAGGAAATGATCCCTGCGGTGCGCGGCGAATGCACGCCCGCCGAAGCGGCGGAGGCGATCCGGAAAAACACCCGCCATTTCGCGAAGCGGCAGCTTACCTGGTACCGGCGGATGCCCTATATCCGCTGGTTTGAACGGACCCGCGGCGAGCCGGAGGAAATATGGTATCATACGATAGAACAATTCGTCATTTCACAAATCAAAGGAGAACCAAATGGAAGGGAAAATGAATTTACAGGACACATTTCTGAATGACGCGAGAAAGGAAAATGCACCGGTCAGCATTTTCCTCATGAACGGCGTTCAGCTGAAGGGACGGGTCAAATCCTTCGACAGCTTCACGGTGCTCCTTGTGAGCGAGAACGGCTCCCATCTGATCTACAAGCACGCCATTTCCACCGTGCAGAGACTCTGATGCCTTATCAGATATCTGACGGGAAAAGAAAGAACGGAGAGACGGTCCTATGATGAAGGTACTGGCGGTCATGGCCGGGTGCGCCTGTGGCGGTGCGCTCCGCTTCTGGCTCACCTCATGGCTCAGCCGGGGCGGCGGGCTCCCGGTGGGGACGCTGGCGGTAAACGGCCTCGGGTGCTTCCTCATCGGGCTGATTTTCACGATCCTCACCGAGCGCTTCGACAGCCTGCCGGAGTACGCCTATCTGCTGCTGATCACAGGTTTTCTGGGCGGGCTGACCACCTTTTCCTCCTTCGGCAATGAAACGGTGCTGCTCTGGCGGGCCCACCAGTACGGGCTGGCGCTGCTCTATGTACTGCTCAGCAATGCAGGCGGACTGGCCGCGGTGTGGCTGGGGAGCGTGACGGCGCGGTTTCTGAACGGGTAAAAGCAGGGAGGACAGCAACGGATGAAGATTCAGGTACTGCATGAGGCATTTTCCATCTGCCGCCTCCGCCGGATGCCGGCAGCGGGGAAGCGCTGGCATTTTCTGGCCGTGACCGACGAGGAAATTTCTCTGGTGTGCCCCACGGCAGAGGCCCCGGAGGACGCGGAAAAGCGGGACGACGGCTGGCGTGCCTTCCGCGTGGAGGGGACGCTGGATTTTTCACTGGTCGGCATTCTGGCAGACCTGTCCTCCCGGCTGGCAGCGGCCCGGATCGGCCTTTTTGCCGTGTCCACCTATAATACGGACTACATATTGACGAAGGACAAGGATTTTGACCGCGCGCTGGCCGTCCTGGCAGAGACCGGCTATGCAGTGGAGCCGCTTCCGGAAGAATAGAAATTCCATTTTGTGACGAGTGTCGTGAGGGGAACGAAGGAGAGCATCATGCCGGTACCGCAGTATTATAAATTTCATGTGCCAATGCTGAAATTTCTTGGAGATGGCCAGCGACACAGCATAAAAGAAGTGAGAAGGGCAATGAAGGAATATTATCACCTTACTGATGAAGATGTTTCTCAGATGTTGCCAAGTGGCCGCGTCACTTTATTTGCCAATCGGGTGAGTTGGGCCAGTACATATCTCACAAAAGCAGGGCTGATAGAGAAACCGGTACGGGGGATGCTTGTCATCACTGACGAGGGGAAAGCGGTGCTCAGGGATCTGCCTGAGGTGATCGATTCGAAATGGCTGTCCCGGTTTGAATCGTTCCGGCAATTTCTCAATCTGGACAAAGAAGAAGCCGGAGAAGATTCCACAAAAAAGAAATGTCCGGCTTCTTCCTCGGAAGAGTCATATCAGAATGAAGCGGATGAAGAGACGCCGGATGATCTGCTGGATGATGCATTTCAGAAGATCCAGCGGGATCTGCAGGATTCCCTCATGGAAGAAGTGATGCGCATTTCTCCGAAAGCCTTTGAACAGATGGTGCTGGACCTCATGGCCAAGATGGGCTACGGGACCTTTGAAAATGCGGGGCATACGACGAGCTATACCGGAGACGAGGGCATCGACGGCGTCATCATGGAGGACAAGCTCGGCTTTGACCTGATCTACATTCAGGCGAAAAAGTGGGGCCCGGATCATGTGGTGGGCCGCCCGGAAATACAGGCCTTTGTAGGGGCCATTGCCGGGAAAGGCGGTCAGGGACTGTTCGTGACCACGTCCAGCTTCAGCCGGCAGGCGAAGGAGTATGCGGAAAAGCAGCATATCATTCTGATGGACGGGGAAAAGCTGACCAGCTACATGATCGAATACAATTTTGGTGTCCGTACGAAAAAGGTCTTTGAGATCAAAGCGGTGGATACGGACGTATTCAATGAATATGAAGACTAAAAGAGAGCACAGGGGAAGACCTCTGTGCTCTTTGTGTATAATGGAAAAAAGGCTTCGTGTAGGGTCGGAGCCGGGAGGAGGAATACGATGAAAGTCATGCTGATCAACGGCAGCCCTCATGCGCGGGGCTGCACCTATACAGCGCTGGCCGAAGCAGCGGGCGCGCTGGAGAAGAACGGGATCGAGACGGAGTTCATGCATGTGGGCGGCGCGCCGGTGGCGGGCTGTATCGCCTGCGGCCGCTGCCGCCAGACGGGGAAATGCTTCGTGGACGATCAGGTGAATGTGCTGCTGGAGAAGCTGCCGGAGATCGACGGCCTCATCGTGGGCTCGCCGGTGTATTATGCGGGCGCGTCGGGCCAGCTGATCGCCTTTCTGGACCGGGCCTTCTATGCCGCAGGGGGCCGGTTTGACGGAAAGCTCGCGGCGGCGGTGGTGAGCTGCCGCCGGGGCGGAGCGACTGCGGCCTTCGAGCAGATCAACAAATTCTTTTCCATGAACAATATGCCCATCGTGACGTCCCAGTACTGGAATCAGGTGCACGGCTTCACGCCCGCCGATGTGCGGAAGGATGAAGAGGGGCTCCAGACGATGCGCACGCTGGGGAATAACATGGCCTGGCTCCTGAAATGCATCGAGGCAGGCCGGAAGGCCGGCGTTCCGTTCCCCGAGCGGGAACCGTTTAAGATGACGAATTTCATTCGCTGAAAAGAAAACGCAGGATATCCGTCCTGCGTTTTTTGATGACATTTTTTGAAAGACAGAAAAAAAGCCCGCGGGCGGGGACCCGGCGGGCTTTTATTTTCTGGAGATCATGTTGCGGAGGCTCACCGCCTCGGCGATGTGTTCTGCTGTAATGGCGGGCGTTCCTGCAAGGTCGGCAATGGTGCGGGCCACCTTGATGATGCGGTCATAGCTCCGGGCGGACAGGTGCAGCGTTTCAAAGACCTGCCGGAGGAGCGAATTGCCTTCCCTGTCGAGAGGGCAGGTCTCCTGCATCTGGCGGCGGCTCATCTCGCTGTTCGTGTGCATGTGCCACGGCGCGAGGCGCTCCTGCTGCAGCCGGCGCGCTCCGGCCACGCGGTCGGCCACGTCTGCGGAGGATTCGCCGCGGACGGAGGCGGTGAGCTCGCTGTATTTGGGGCGGCTCACCGATACGTGGAGGTCGATGCGGCGCAGG
>JFBN01306246.1_pt1 | contig 24363 bp, 27 predicted proteins | sample 768741 | NCBI WGS metagenome assembly JFBN01 (sample SAMN01983846, study PRJNA193217) | chicken gut metagenome | biome: terrestrial biome; isolation source: ceca of Broiler chicken | host: Gallus gallus | place: United Kingdom: England | collected 2010-09-07
CCTGCCTCAGTCCTCGGCCTCCTCCACGCCGTCCAGATAGCCTTCCGGAACAATGTCGAAGGCCTCCACCAGCTTGTCGCGCATCCACATCTCGGCGTCGCAGCGCACCGAGTAGCCTGCGCCGGGATCGGTCATCCATTCCTCCGGCTTGCGCTGGGGCAGGGCGTGCTGGGCCAGCATGCTCATGATGACGCCGCCGTGGGTGATGCAGGCGGCCTCCTCGGTGTGGGTCCTGAACATATACTCAAACAGTTTCATCAGCATTTCGCCGGTGCGGCGGTAGAAGGCCGCCCGGTCCTCGGCTCCCTCGGGCACATCGTGGCTGGTGGGGTCCATCCATTTGGCAAAGGCGGGGTCCTTGACCAGCTCGTTGAGGGGGCGGTTTTCAAACACGCCGAAAGCCATCTCCCGCAGGTCCTGCAGCTCGATCACCTTCACGCCGGGGAAGAGGATCTCCGCCGTCTCCAGCGCACGGCGCATGGGGGACGAAAAGACCAGGGGTACCTGGGGATAGGCAAACTGCCGCTTGAGGTCCGCAAGCTGAGCGCGGCCCTGGTCACACAGGGGCAGGTCGGTGCCGCTGCCGATGTAGCGGCCGTCCAGGTTGCCGGCCGTCAGGCCGTGGCGGATCAGATGCAGTTTGTAGTATTTCAAGATGGTTCCTCCTTGTACAGCAAGAGCGGCGGCGCCGGCAGAATGCCCGCAGAACGGGGGATCCGGCACCGGTAAATTATTACAATTTTATTACAAAATAAAAAGAGGATTTACTGGATAATTTTTCCGGGTACAATATTTGCACACGCAGTGCCGCGTATATGTCTATATCTTGTCCCACTTTTTATCAAACCGTCAAACTGTCAAAAACGGGTGTCAAAACTTGGCGGTTTTTGTATTTACAAAATGTTTTTGCAAAGATATAATGTACAGCACGTAGAACAAATTCGGGCACGGCCGTATTGCGCCCATGCGGAGGGCGCGGCGCAACAGCTGCCCGGGCAAGGACGGCAGGAAATCATGGCGATGGAATTCAATCGCATCATCACGTTGCTGCGGAAAGAACGCGGGATCACCCAAAAGCAGGCGGCACAGGACCTGGGAATTTCTCAGGCCCAGCTTTCCCATTACGAAAAGGGAATCCGGGAGTGCGGCCTGGAATTTGTGGTGCAGGTGGCGGACTATTACAACGTGTCCTGTGATTATCTGCTGGGCCGCAGCGCCGAGCGCAGCGGTCAGACCATCCGGGTGGAGGATCTGCCGGACACGGCGTCTCCCACCGACAGCATCTATCGCGGCAGCGTCCTGCCCGTCATGTACAAAAAGCTGATCGAGAATTCCCTGGATATCCTGTTTGACAAGCTGGCCGTCTGCAAGGACAAGGACCTTGTCACGGCGGTCAGCAACTATCTGATGCTGGCGGTCTACCGGATGTTCCGCCACCTGTATCAGGCATCGCCCAAGAATGTGGCCAGCATGTTCCGGGTCAGCCGGGCGCGCTGGCAGGGCTATACCGACGCCGCCATGCATGCGGCGGAAGGCGACCTGCTGGCCCAGCTTTCGGGGGAGGACGGTGCCCAGGCGGCCCGGGCAGCTTCGCAGCTGGATATGACCACCACCAGCCTGACCACCGATTATCCCCGCCACGCCACCAGCCTGCTCAACCTCATCAAGAACAGCGAGGAAGCCGTCCGCAGCCTGCAGCGCTGAGAGAGACGGGACCAGTCCGCCGTACAGTTCGCACCGCACGACAACCCATAGGGGGAGCCGTGCGGTGATTTTTTGTATTACAGCAGGCTGATGGCCTTGCGGCAGGCCGCACAGATGTGCTGGCCGCGGAACTCCACCGTGTCGGTGGTGACCTCCCCGCAGAAGTCGCAGCTTCCGGCGGGACGGTACTTGCGCAGGATGATGGCGTTGCCCTCGGTAAAGATCTCGAGGGGGGTATCGGTGCCGATGCCGAAGCTCTTGCGCAGCTCCTTGGGCAGTACGATGCGCCCCAGATTGTCGGTATTGCGGATGATACCGGTGGATTTCATGGATGTGACCTTCCTTTCCCTCTGTGCATCGGGTCGGGGGATTCGATGCATCGCCAAATATACGGGCCTTTCGACGGAAAAGCCCCAACTTCTTGTGGATAGTATACGATTTCTTGACAAAAATGTCAATATTTGGAAGATGTGGATTTTTTGAACATTTTGTGACAATTTCAGACCGGGCCGACGGGGGAGAGAATATCCCGCTTTGCATTTGCAGCCGTTTGCGGTATACTGAAGGAAACGCATTGCCGGAAAAGATCCGCCCGGATACCGCGCCGCAATCGGTCGAACCGGGCGCAAAATGAGCCGAGGAGGTAATCCCATGCAGTATTCCATTGAAAATGAGTTTATCCGTCTGACTGTTGAGAGCAAGGGCGCCGAGGTGTACAGCGTCGTCAACAAGCACACCGGGGCCGAGATGCTCTGGAACGGCGACCCGTCCGTCTGGCCGCGCCGGGCCCCCATCTTGTTCCCCTACACCGGCAAGCTGACCGGCGGCAAGATGATTGCCAAGGGACTGGAGTATCAGGGTCCGCAGCATGGCTTTGCCCGGGATGTGGAGCACACCCTGGTCCGCCATACCGACGACGTGCTGGAGTTTGAGCTTCATGCCGACAGCCAGACGCTGCCCATCTGGCCCTATGCCTTTGTGCTGCGTTCCACTTTCACGCTGGAGGAGCGCACCGTCCACCACAAGCTGACGGTGGAAAACCCTGTGGAGCCCATGCTGCGGTTCGGCATCGGCTTCCATCCCGGCTTTGTCATCCCCTTTGATGACAAGCACAAGACCGAGGACTATGAGTTCCGCTTTGATGAGATCGAGTCCCCCCTGTGCGTCAGCGCCCTGCCCGACGGCCTGCTGGAGGGGGACAAGTATTATTACCTGGCCCGCAACACCCGCCGCATCCCGCTGACCGACGACCTGTTTGACAATGACAGCCACTGCATGGTCAACCTGCGCAGCAAGTCCCTGGCCATCGTGGAGAAGGATACCGGCCGCCGCATCAGCTGCGATATTGAGGGCTATCCCTATGTGCTGATCTGGTCCAAGCCCATCAAGCCGCTGCGCTTTGTCTGCATCGAGCCTTGGCAGAGCCTGACCGGCGAGGCAAACGGCCCCCTGGAATGGGAATCCCGTCCCTGCGCCGCCAGCCTGAAACAGGGTGAGAGCTGGTCCACCACCATGTCCACCACCTTTGACCGGTAATTTTTCCGGGATCCGCAACGCAGAAAGATAAGAGCCCCCGCCGTTCCTGCCGGGGCAGGAACAGCGGGGGCTTTTGTTGCGTATCCTTTGCAGGGGGAGCTTATGCCCCGGCCAGCGGTGCAAAGAGCACCACCGCCAGATAGCAGAGATAGACGGCCAGGCAGGCGGCACCCTGCCAGCGGTAAAGCCTGCGCTTGAACAGGGCAGGCAGCATGAGCAGCAGCGCCATGACGATGCAGGCGGGAACCTCGTAGGTGCGGAACTGTTCACCCACGGGCAGACGTTTGCGGTACATCAGGCTGGCCAGCGGCAGCACCAGGGTGATGTTCAGGATGGCGGCGTTGAGCACATGCATGGGGAAGGTCCACTGGGGGTAGATGCGGCAGCGCTCGGCAAAACGCTTCCAGGCCGAACCCAGAGGGTGGTGGAAGGCCTCGGCCAGCAGGGGAAGGGAAAATCCCAGGGACAGCAGTGTGGCCGCCCACAGGGCCTGTATGGTGCCTGTCAGGTTGGCGAACACCACCGAGGCATACAGCAGGGAGTAGGCCCCTGCCACCAGCACCGCACCGCCCAGCAGCACGCCGCCCAGGTTGCGCAGGGAGTTTTTCACGCTCATGGCGGGAAAACGGACGGTGCCGTCGTCCCGGGCGCGGAAGGTCTCCAGAGAGGTGTCCTGCCGGGCGGTGATCAGGTCCATCTCTTCCTCGTAGACGATGTGATGCTGGTAGACGATGTTTTCCATCACAAACACCACGAAGAGCCCCATCAGCAGTCCCACGCCGGTGTAGCTGAGCAGGCCGTCCCGCACAAAGAGCAGCAGCACCGCGCAGGAACCCAGCAGGATCAGGCATTTGCGGGTGAGCTCCCCCCGGTCGACGATGGCATCCCGGCGCAGCAGGCAGACGGCCAGCACCAGGCCCACATCGGCCACCGCACCGGCCAGGGCCGTGCCCACTGCCAGGGCGGTGATGGACAGCCCCGAGGCCAGAAAGGCCAGCATCAGCTGGGGCAGGGCGATGCACAGGCTGGCCACCGTGGCGCCCACCACCCACATGGGGAAGCCGCACAGGGCAAAGCACCAGGTGGAGCAGCGCCCGGCCAGGCGGCTGCCCACGGCGGCCAGTACCATGCCCAGCAGGTACAGCACAAAGGACAGAAAGACGATCATGGTTTTTACATCCTCCTGCGGGGTTGACATCCCGGAATGAAAAACGCCGCACCGGCAGGGAAACCCCTTGCCGGTGCGCCGAAACGGTCATGGAAAAAACAGTCCGCTGCGGGTACGGCGGCCCGGACATCCGGTCAGCGGACGGCACCGGCGTCGATCAGTAGGCGATGCCCCAGACGACCATCGTCTTGGCGGGCTTGCCGCAGATGGGGCAGACGTCGGAGAGATGTTCCTGGGCGAAAGGCATGCAGCGGCTGGACAGACCGGCCTTCTCCTTCATGGCTTCCTCGCAGGCCACATCGCCGCACCACATGGTCTTGATGAAACCGGTCTTGGTCTTGACCAGCTCCAACACCTCGTCCATGGTGGTGGCGGCAAAGGTGCGGGCCTCGCGGTTTTCCAGGGCGCGGTCGTACAGCGCCTTGGCCAGAGCCTCCAGCGCGGCGGGGATAGCGGTGGGCAGATCCTCCAGCTTGACGAACTGCTTTTCGCGGTTGTCCCGGCGGACCAGCACGCACTGGCCCTGCTCCAGGTCACGGGGGCCGACCTCAATGCGCAGAGGCACGCCCTTCATCTCCCACTGGCTGAACTTCCAGCCGGGGGCCTTGTCGCTGTCGTCCAGCTTGACCCGGGCCACGTTCTTCAGGCTGTCGGCCAGCTCCCGGGCCTTCTCCAGAACGCCGGGCTTGTGGGCGGCAACGGGAACGATGACCACCTGGATGGGGGCGATGGCCGGGGGCAGGATCAGGCCGTCGTCATCGCCGTGGGTCATGATGATGGCGCCGATGAGACGGGTGGTGCAGCCCCAGGAGGTCTGGTAGGGGTACTGCAGGGTGTTGTCCCGGCCGGTGAAGGTCACGTCGTAGGCGCGGCTGAACTTATCGCCGAAGTAGTGGCTGGTGCCGCTCTGCAGCGCCTTGCCGTCCTTCATCATGGCCTCGATGGTGTAGGTGGCCTCGGCGCCGGCAAACTTTTCCTTGTCGGTCTTGCGGCCCTTGATGACAGGAATGCACAGGTCGTGCTCGCAGAAATCGGCGTAGCAGTTCAGCTGCTGCTCGGTCTCGGCCTCGGCCTCGGCCTGGGTCTCGTGGATGGTGTGGCCTTCCTGCCACCAGAACTCACGGGTGCGCAGGAAGGGACGGGTGGTCTTTTCCCAGCGGACGACGCTGCACCACTGGTTGTACAGCATGGGCAGGTCGCGGTAGCTTTGGAGCACCCGGGCAAAGTGGTCGCAGAACATGGTCTCGCTGGTGGGGCGCACCGCAAGGCGCTCCTCCAGGGGCTCGGAGCCGCCGGTGGTGACCCAGGCGACCTCGGGGGCAAAGCCGTTGACCAGCTCGCCCTCCTCCTTCTTGAGCAGCAGGCTCTCGGGAATCAGCATGGGCATGGCCACGTTCTCGTGGCCGGTGGCCTTGAAGCGGGCATCCAGATCCTGCTGGATGTTCTCCCAGATGGCATAGCCGTAGGGGCGCAGCACCGTAAAGCCCTTGACGCTGGAATACTCCACCAGCTCGGCCTTTTTGCAGATGTCGGTGTACCACTGTGCAAAGTCGACCTCCTGCGCAGTGATCGCCTCGACCAGTTTCTTCTTGTCCTTTGCCATGATTCAAAACTCCTCACATGATGCACAATGCCCGGCAAGGCAAACTGTGCAGATATAACAAAAAGGCCCCTGCAAGCGTCTTACGCCGCAGGGGAATCCGTTTCAGATCCGATCCTCAACGTACTGAACGACGTCGCCCACGGTGTGGAAATTCTCGATCTCCTCATCGGGGATGTCGACGCCGAATTCATCGGACAGGGTGGTGATCATGTCCACGACGTCCAGACTGTCAGCACCGAAATCCTCCACGATATCGCTGTCGGGAGTGATCTTTTCGGGGTCAACGTCAAGCTGGTCGGCCAGATATTCGCGGATGCGCTCAAAAACCTCGGATTCCATTTCGTGCATTCTCCTTTTGTCCGTCCGCCACGCCGCGGGCGCGGCATATTCTCATCTATAACAAGACGATTGCTACTAAATTTTATAGCGTATCCATACCCGCTTGTCAAGGGCTGTCCGGGCGGCGGGCGGAAACTTTTTGTGCCCTGTCGGGCAAAAACGGTTTTTTCTTGTCTCGTGGTACGACACACGGTATAATAAGGTCAGTATCCCATCAAGACCGGCGCCCCATTCCCGGCGCCCGAACGCAATACAGGAGGACAATCCCATGCGTATTTCCTTTACCAAAATGCACGGATGCGGCAATGACTATATCTATCTCGACTGCCGGCAGACCGGCCTGCCCGAACAGGTGGCGGACTGGTCGGTGAAACTGTCTCCCCGGCACTTTTCCGTCGGGGCGGACGGCATCATCTGCATCTGCCCGCCCCAGACCTCCGGCGCCGACGCCACCATGCGCATCTTCAACGCCGACGGCTCGGAGGGCAGGATGTGCGGCAACGGCGTGCGCTGCGTGGCCGAATATCTTTACACCCACGGAATGGCCAAAGACCCGCTGGAGATCGACACCCTGTCCGGCCGCAAGACGCTGCACCGCCTGGGTGAGGGCCGCTGGCAGGCGGAGATGGGCCAGTTCTCCGCCATGGCGGCGGACCTGCCCGCTGTGGGCGTGGGGGAGGGGCCCCTGGTCCACATGACGGTGGAGGCCGCCGGCCGCAGATGGGACGCTGCGGGCGTCAGCATGGGCAACCCCCACTGCGTCATCCAGTGGCCGGATGAAGAGACCCTGCCCACCGGCATGGAGCTGGCGGCCATGGGCCCCGCCTTTGAGAAGAACAAGCTCTTCCCCGAGGGCATCAACACCGAGTTTGTCTATGTCCGGGACGCCACTCACCTGAAGATGCGGGTGTGGGAGCGGGGCAGCGGCGAGACCATGGCCTGCGGCACCGGCGCCTGTGCCTCCGCCGTGGCCATGGTGCTGCGGGGCATCAGCCCGCGGGATGTGCCCATCGAGATCGAGCTTTTGGGCGGCAAACTGGAGATCACCGTCTGCAGCGATGACCATGTGCTCATGTCCGGCCCCACCGCGACCGCCTTCACCGGCGAGGCGGAGGTGGACTGATCCGCCCTGTCCGATCCTGACACACAACGGGAGTGACCCATGAGTTTTTCCTCAGTCCAGTTTCTCTTTGCCTTCCTGCCCCTGGCCTGGGCAGCCTATTACCTTTTGCCCCCGCGGGTGCGCAACGCCGTGCTGGCGGTGTTCAGCCTGGTGTTCGTCATCTGGGCGGGCTGGCGGGGCACGGCCATCCTGCTGGCCTTCACCGCCTTCAACTGGGCGGCAGGGCTGCTCATCGGCCGGGTATCCCGCAAGCGGGCGCTGCTCACGGCTGCGGTGGTCTGCAACCTGGCGGCGCTGGGATTTTTCAAGTACGCAGGTTTTGTCACCGAAAACATCAACGCCCTGCTGCCCGGCGCATTGCCGGTGCTGTCGGTAGCCATGCCCCTGGGCATCAGTTTTTATACCTTCCAGGGGATCAGCTATTGCGTGGACACGGCCCGGGGGGACATTGCGCCCACCCGCAACCCCCTCCGCTTTTTCCTTTATATGGCTTTCTTTGCCCATGTCAGTTCGGGGCCCATCCTGCGCTGGAGCGATCAGCAAACCGCCCTCGATCCCCGCGCCCCCGGACGCCGGGTGGATGCCGCCCGCTTCTGCAACGGCATCCAGCGGTTCACCCTGGGCCTTGCCAAAAAAGCCCTGCTGGCCGATCCCCTGGGCTCGGTGTACGCGGCGGTGAATTCCGCCCCCGCCCAGACTCTGCCCGCCCCGGTGTTGTTTGCCGGGGCAACAGCTTTTTTCTTCCAGCTCTACTATGATTTCTCCGGATACAGCGATATGGCCGTGGGTCTGGGGGAAATGTTCGGCCTCACCATGCCCGAAAACTTCGACTACCCCTATCTCTCCCGCACGGTGGGCGAGTTCTGGCGGCGGTGGCACATGACGCTGGGCGCCTGGTTCCGGCGGTATCTCTACTTCCCTCTGGGCGGCAGCCGATGCAGCCTGGGCCGCACCTGCCTCAATCTCTTTGTGGTGTTCCTCTGCACTGGCATCTGGCACGGGGCCGCCTGGCAGTATGTGGCCTTCGGCGTGTGGCACGGCCTTCTTGCCTGTGCCGAGCGCCTGGGCCTTGCCAGGCGCCTGGAAAAGCTGCCCGGCTGGGTCAGCCACGTCTATCTGGTGGCGGCGGTGTGGATCGGCTTTGTCTTTTTCGGCGCCAACGGCCTGGGCCAGGCCCTGGCTGCCCTGCGGGGAATGTTCACCCTGCAGGCGGGTGAACCCGGCATGACCTTCGCCGCCTTTGTGGGGCCGAAGGAATGGCTGCTCTTTGCCGCGGCGGTGCTTTTCTGCGGACCGCTGCAGGCCATCTTCCCCCGGCTGCGCAGCTGGGCCCGGGACGGCCGCAGCCCCCGCCCCCTTACCATGGCCCTGCTGGCGGTGCTGCTGTTCTTCAGCATCGTGCAGGTCACGGCGGGCAACTATCAGGCCTTCATCTATGCACAGTTCTAAGGAGGGCGGCATGCTGAAAAAAATTTGGATCGCCCTCTTCTGCGGGGTGCTGGGGCTGAGCTTTCTCATTTTTAATGTGTTCAGCAAGCAGCTTTCGGGGGACAACCACGAAAACCGCCTGCTCACCGGCCTGCCCCAGGTACTGCAAAGCCCTCTTGCCCAGCTGCCCGACCAGCTGGACAGCTTCCTGGCCGACAATTCCCCCTTCCGGTATCAGCTGGTCTCCCTCAGCGCCAACCTGAACTATCTGCTCTTCGGCAAAACCGAGAGCGACCAGGTCCTGGCGGGCCGTGACGGCTGGCTCTTTTATAAGGATGGCCCCGACGCCGCCCGCCCGGTGGCCAACTATCAGGGCCTGCCCGAGACCTTCGACAGTGAGGAGACCCTGGCCGCAGCGGCGGCTTCCCTTGACCGTCTGGCCGCTACCCTGGCGGAAAACGGCTGCACCCTGGTGCTGGATATCACCCCGTCCAAGGACCGGGTCTACCAGGAGTACATGCCGGACGCCTATCCCATCGTCAACACCGAAAACCGCACCGACCGCCTTGTGGCCTACCTGCGGCAGCACTGCACCACCCCGGTGAGCTGGCAGTACGATGCCCTCCGCACCCGGGCCCTGGCCGACCCCGATTCGCTGCTCTACTACAAGACCGACACCCACTGGAACGGCAGGGGCGCGGTGCTGGGGCTGGACGGGGTGCTGTCGGCCGCTGGAATGGACGCGGTGGACTTTGACGAATACGAATTTGCCGAGACCGGGATCACCACCGGGGATTTGTCCAACGTCTCGGCGCTCTACACCCTGCTGCCGGAGGAATCCACCTGGACAGCGGAAAATTATGGGGAACTCTATGAGATGGACCCCCGCACCGTGGGTGTGCTGGGGGACAGCTTCAGCGAGTACTACATGCCCTATTTGCAGCAACGGTTTGACCAGTGCTGGCGCCTGACCGCCGAGGACAGCCTGACCCCGGCCAAGGCCGCCGACCCGGGCTGCGACCTGATGATCCTGGAACTGACCGAGCGCAATCTGGACCTTTTGCTCCGGCTGCTGGCGCAGTTTTGAACAGCCGGGACTTTCCCCGGCGGGACAACTGTGCTATAATCAAATCAGAACTGTTTAGGTTTACGGCGGCGGATGCCGCCGGGAGGGGAGATAACAGTATGCGACTGAACAAGCACTATTCCGAACTGAACGAGAGCTATCTCTTCAGCACTATCGCCCACAAGGTTGCCGAGTATCAGGCCGCCCATCCCGAGAAGGATGTCATCCGCCTGGGCATCGGCGACGTGACCCTGCCCCTGGCCAAGCCGGTCATCGAGGCGCTGCACAAGGCTGTGGACGAGATGGGCCATAAAGAGACCTTCCGCGGCTACGGCCCCGAGCAGGGCTATGATTTCCTGCGGGAAGCCATCCGCAAGTATTACGCCGGCCGCGGCGTCGAGCTGGAGCTGGGCGAGATCTTTGTCTCCGACGGCGCCAAGAGCGACCTGGGCAACCTGCTGGACCTGTTTGACGTGAACAACACCGTCCTCGTTCCCGACCCGGTCTACCCGGTCTATGTGGACGACAACGTCATGGCAGGCCGTACCATCCGCTACATGGCTGCCAACGCCGAGAACAACTTCCTGCCCATGCCCGACGACGCCACCGATGCGGACATCGTCTACCTGTGCAGCCCCAACAACCCCACCGGCGCTGCCTACACCACCGCCCAGCTGGCCCAGTGGGTCAAGTGGGCCAAGGAGCACCATGCAGTCATCCTGTACGATGCCGCCTATGAGTGCTTCGTCAGCGAGGAAGGCTGCGCCCGCAGCATCTACGAGGTGGAGGGCGCCAAGGAGGTTGCTGTGGAGGTCTGCAGCTTCTCCAAGATCGCAGGCTTCACCGGCACCCGCTGCGGCTACACCGTGGTGCCCTTTGCCATCGAGCAGGAGGGCCAGAGCCTGAACAAGATGTGGCTGCGCCGTCAGACCACCAAGTTCAACGGCGTGCCCTACATTGTGCAGCGCGGCGCCGAGGCCGTCTTTACCGAGGAAGGCATGAAGGAGATCCAGCAGAATCTGGACTACTACCGCAAGAACGCGGCAGTCATCGCCTCCGCTCTGGATGAGGCGGGCGTCTGGTACTGCGGCGGCAAGAACAGCCCCTACGTCTGGATGCGCTGCCCCGCCGGCATGAAGAGCTGGGATTTCTTTGACTGGCTGCTGGAGACCGCCAACGTGGTGGGCACGCCGGGTTCCGGTTTCGGCCCCTGCGGCGAGGGCTATTTCCGTCTCACCGCTTTCGGTGACGCGGCCAAGACCAAGGAGGCGGCGGAACGCCTCAAGAAGGCCATTGCCACGCTGAAATAACACATTGCGGGTGTCCGGCAAAACAAGGGGGTATGGATCATGAATGAGATCATGAAATTTCTGAAGGAAAATCCGGTGTTTTATCTGGCGACGGTGGACGGGTATCTGCCCCGTGTCCGCCCGCTGGGGTTTGCCATGTGGTATAACGGCTATCTCTGCCTGGCCATCGGCAAGCACAAGGCGGCGTACAAGCAGCTGCTGGACAACACCAACCTGGAAATCTGTGCAGCCAACGACCGCGGCGAGTGGCTGCGGGTGCAGGGCACTGCAAACTTTGACAACACCCCCGAGGCACAGGCCGCGGCCTTCCGCGAGATGCCCCAGCTAGCCGACCTGTACAATGAGGAGACCGGCAACAAACTGGGCATCGTATATCTGGACCATCTGTCGGCCAAACTGTTTTCCATGTCCGGCACGGTCAAGGATCTGATGGATTACTGAGATCGGCACATCTTACCAGTCTGTGCGGATCTGTGTAATAAATAAAATTCAAAATAAAGAGAGGTACTATACCATGAAGCGTTATGTCTGCGATATCTGCGGCTATATCTACGACGAGGCAGTCGGCGATCCCGACAACGGCGTTGCTGCCGGCACCAAGTGGGAAGACGTTCCCGATACCTGGGTCTGCCCGCTGTGCGGCGTTGGCAAGGATCAGTTCTCCGAGGCGGAATAATCGCTTCCCGGCAGACTGAACTGTCATAGAGATGCAGTAACAAGACGGCTCCGCTGGAATTTTCTCCGGCGGGGCCGCCTTTTTTGAAAAAACACGGATTTTTTTGTAACGAATGGTTCCTCTGGCCGTCTGTTGGGGGAAAGCGGCTTTCCCGCCGGGATTTCCGGCGGACAATACACAAGGAAACGAGGTGGGTGCGTGGAGGATTTCGAGAGTCTGTATACCCGGTATTACCGGGCGGTGTATGCCTATCTCATGACTCTTTGCCGGGACGAGCACCTGGCCGCCGAACTGACCCAGGAGACCTTTTTCAAGGCCCTGAAAGCGCTGGATCGCTTTGACGGCAGATGCCCGGTGAATGTCTGGCTCTGCCGCATTGCCAAAAATGCTCTCATCGACGCAAAGCGGAAAAACGCCCGGGAACTGCCTGCCGATGCCGCCCCCGAGCCGCCAGACCCGGCGCAGACGGTGGGGGCGTCGCTGGAGGACCGGGACGCCGCCCTGCAGATTCATCGGGCATTGCACCGGCTGCCCGACCCCTACCGGGAGGTATTCTGGCTGCGGGTGTACGGCGAGCTGAGCTTTGCCGAGATCGCGGGGCTGTTCGACAAGACCGAGAGCTGGGCGCGGGTGACCTATCACCGCGCCCGGGCCAAGCTGAAGGAGGAACTGACATGAAAATGCCGTGTTATCTGGTACGGGACCTGCTGCCCCTCTATCACGACGGGGTCTGCGGGGAGGAGACTGCCGCCGACGTGCGGGAACACCTGGAGGGGTGCGAGAGCTGCCGGGCCGCCCTGGCCGAGCTGGACGCCGACACCGGGGCCGAAGCCCGCCTGAACGCCGAGGGAGAACAGGCCTCGGCGGAGGCGCTGCGCAAAGTCCGCGGCGACCTGCGCCGGAAGCGGCTGCTGCCCGCCCTGCTGGTGGGGCTGGCGGCCGTGGTGGTGCTGGCCGCGGCGGTGCTGGGGTTCCGCCGCTACGCTATGGGGGTGCAGCTGACTATCCCCACGGAGGACATCGCCGCCGTGACGCTGGGGGAGGACAATGCCCTGCGCATCACCATGCAGGACGGCAAGTGCTGGACGGCCTTTACCGCGTGTTACCGCACCCTGCGCACCGGCGGGCAGGACAAGGAGATCGTCCTCTTTACCATGTACGTGGATCTGTGGTCCAGCCTGTTCCGGGACGGCTGGAGCGACGGGCAGCAGGCCATGCTGTTCGACAATCTGCAGCAGGAGGCCCAGGAGGTCTGCTACGTCCGCTGGGACGAGTGGGACCAGGTGACCGCCGCCACGAAAACGGAAGGAGAGGGGAGCGGCGCCCAGGACGTCATCAACGGCGACGCGGTCTCCGGCCTGCTCCATCCCCTGTGGGAGCGGTGAGCGCTGCCCTTGCCCCGGGGCGTTCCGCGCAGTACAATAGGATCAAACGAAAATGCCCCGGCCTGCCGGAAACAGCAGCCGGGGCAACTTGGAAGATGAGGCGGCGAGTAAAACATGATCGTGACAGTGACGGTAAACCCGGCCATGGACAAGACGGCGGAGATCGACTGTCTGCGGCCCCATGCCCTCAATCGGCTGGCCGGCGTGGTCAGCGATGTGGGCGGCAAGGGCATCAATGTCTCCAAAACCATCGCGGCACTGGGACGGCAGAGCGTGGCCTGCGGCTTTCTGGCCGGGCAGACGGGGCGCAGCATCGAGCAGACGCTGGGTCAATGGCCCGGCGGGGGCATCCGGCCGGATTTTCTCACGGTGCCCGGGGAGACGCGCACCAACCTCAAGCTGGTGGAACCGGGCGGGGAACTGACCGAACTCAACGAGCAGGGCCCCCGCCTGTCCCCGGCCGACCTGGATGCCCTGGCCCAAAAGCTGGAAGGCTATGCCGCCCCCGGCACCCTGTTTGTGCTGGCGGGCAGCGTGGGGCCCGGGGTGCCGCCGGAACTTTACCGGGATCTGACCCGGAGGCTGAAACAGCGGGGCGCCAAAGTCTTTGTGGATGCGGACGGCCCCCTGTTTGCCCGCGCCCTGGAGGCGGTGCCGGACATCATCAAGCCCAACGCCTTTGAGCTGGGCCAGTATTTCGGGCTGGACCACACCCCGGAGGGGGAGGAACTGATCGGCTTGGGCCGGACGCTGGCCGCGCGGGGCATCGGCCTTGTCTGCATCTCCATGGGCGGGGAGGGCGCCTGCTTTGTGCAGGGGGAGCGTGTCTGGCGCGCCCCGGCCCTTCCGGTGACGCCCCGCTCCACCGTGGGGGCGGGGGATGCCATGGTGGCGGCCATCGCCTGCGGTGTGGAGGAAGATCTGCCTCTCGAGGACTGCCTGCGGCTTGGCATGGCGGTGTCGGCGGGAGCGGTCACCACCCGGGGCACCCGCCCGCCCGACCTGGAAACGGTCCGGCAGCTGACAGCGCAGGTGTGCCTGACGGAACTGCCCCGCTGAATACCCGGACAGCCATTCCATAAAAAATTCCCCGGCGAATTTTCGCCGGGGAATTTTTGGTATGCAAACAATTTGGAGGCGACATTTGCACAAAAGTGGGGCTTTTGTGCAAATCCGGCCGGACAGAACAGGCGCAGTAAGCCCCCGGACGGCACAGGCCCGCCGCCGGAGGAACCCTGCTCAGTGGTTCTGGGGGTTGAGGATGGTACGCCAGTCCAGATCGCCGTTTTCCAGGCCGTGGATCAGCACCTCGGCGGTGGCAATGTTGGTTGCCACGGGAATATTGTGCACGTCGCAGATGCGCAGCAGGTTCATCTCGTTGGGCTCTGTGGGCTTGGCGGAGATGGGATCCCGGAAAAACAGCAGCATGTCCACCTCGTCGCAGGCAATGCGGGAGATGATCTGCTGGTCGCCGCCGTGCCCGCCCGGCAAAAACCGCTGGATGTTCAGCCCGGTAGCCTCGGCAACCAGACGGCCCGTCGTGCTTGTGGCAATCAGATGATGATGGCTGAGGATCTGGCAGTATGCAATGCAAAACTGGATCATCAGCTCTTTTTTCGTGTCGTGTGCGACCAGCGCAATCGTCATGTAGGACCCCACTTCCCCCGGGCGGACGAACCCACCCGGCGATTTATGTTAATGTTGCGATTCTCTCAAATCCGGATCCGACCGTGGCCGGTGGTCAGATCAGCAAGGGTATCCGCTGTCCCAGAAGCCGCCCGGCCATGGCAGCTCCCACCAGGGAGGCCATGCAGTCCTCGGGCAGTGCTTCGCCCAGCATGGCACAGCGCTGCAGTTCCCGGCTTTCGGGCAAAACACCCAGCAGCTGGATGCCCACCGTGTCGATGCATTCGTCCAGATCGAACACCGGCGCATGCTTGCCGAAACAATCCGGCGTGACCCGGTTGACCACCAGGCGCAGGGCTTCCTGCGGGTGGCCGTCGGCAATCAGGCGGTCGGCCACAATGCGGCCGTCCCGCAAGGCCACGGGGTCGGGCGTCAATACCACCAGGGCGCGGGAGCAGATCTCCGCCCCCGCCTCAAAAGCCGGACCCATGCCGGCAGCGGTGTCAAACAGGATAAAATCAAAATACGGCGTCATGGCGGCGGCCAGCCGGGACAGGGGCGCGGTGCGGACGATACCGCCCTCATAGGGGGCGCTGATGACCGACAGCCCCGGGTACAGCGGGCTTTGCACCACGGCCTTGTCGCCGTCGCAGCGCCCGCACAGAACGTCCTCAATATCGTAAACGGTCCGCCCATACACGCCGGCAATGATGTCCACGCTGCGCAGCCCCGAATCCAGCTCGATCAGCAGGACCCGTTTGCCCAGCGAGGCCAGCCGTGCGCCCAGCAAAACCGAGACCGTGCTCTTGCCGGTGCCGCCCTTGCCGGAACAGACCATGATGGTTTGTGCCTTCACTCGATGCTCCTCAAAACAGCGGAACAGCAGGGATTGCCGCCCCGGAATCCGGAAAATGCGGCTAAACTGTCCCATTTATTATTTTAGCACAGTATTCCGGGAGGGGCAACAGATTTTTCTATAAAAACACACAGATTTATTGGCGGCTTCCCGTGGAAAGTGACGGGGAAAAACGGACAAAATAGGGATAAGTGTCAATTATGGACGGCAATTTTTTCAGTATTTCACAAAGCCGCCCAGGCCTCCAGAATGGTCCGGAGCAGGGGGGAGGCGTTGGCTCCTCCGCCGCCGTATTCCAGCACGATGGCCACGGCAATCTGGGGGTCATCGGCGGGAGCATAAGCAATGAGCACAGAGTTGGTGTAGTGGGTGCCACCGGGCATGGTGTCGGGACGCTGGGGGCTGCCGGTCTTGCAGGCCACCGTCATATCCAGTCCCCGCAGGGCGCCCAGCGTCTGGGACATCTGGATCATGCCCTCCCGGATGGGCCCGAACACCGCCTCGCCCCCGGGCATGGTGTCCAGCACCTCGGGCTCGGCCTGCCAGATGATCTCCCCGGTGGTGCCGTCCAGGGCATGGTCGGCATAGTGCAGCCGCAGCCGGGTGCCGTTGTTGGCCAGGGATGCGGCGTAGGAGGCCAGCTGCAGCGGGGTGACGACGGTGTTGCCCTGGCCGATGGCCGCCTGGAGGGTCAGGCCTTCCCGGTAGTTTGCATCGGTGGTCCAGGTCAGACTGCCGTCGGCCTGGGCGGTCTCCACGCCGGTGTCGGCGGCAAGACCCAGATGTTCCGCCGCCTGGGAGAAGGCATCCACCCCCAGGCGCCGCCCCACATCATAAAAGTAAATGTTGCAGCTGTACTTGAGGGCCTGCACCAGATTGACCGGCCCGCTGTGGCCGATCTGCAGGCAGCCGGGCTGGTAGTCGGAATAATAGCGGTAGGTCCCGGTGCAGCGGACGGTGTCTGCGGTGGTGATGAGCCCGGAGGACAGGGCTGCCGCGGCCACGGCAGGCTTGAAGGCAGAGCCGGGGGCGTAGAGGCCCTGGCTCACCCGGTCCAGGAGTGGGGCAGCAGTGTCGGCGGCCAGGGCGGCATACCCGCTGCGGTAGGTGGAGAGGTCATAGGAGGGGGAGTTGGCCGCCGCCAGGATGCCTCCCGTCCCCACATCGACCACCACCACGGCCCCGGCGTTGGCCTCCCGGCCGGAACCGGCAGCCTTGGTGGTCTGCAGGGTGTGCAGGTAGTCGGTCAGGGCGGCCTGGACGGTGTGCTGGAACCCGGCATCCATGGCAAGCACCAGTGTGGCGCCCGGCCGGGGCGCATCCACTTGCTGTTCCGAGACGGCGCCCTCCGCCCCGGCGGTGACCCGCATTTTGCCATCGGTGCCGTGGAGCAGGTTTTCGTAGGCTGCCTCCAGCCCGCTCTGACCGATGTGGGCGTCCATGGCAATGCCGGTGTCCGACAGCGTCTCCCACTGCTCGGCGGTGATGGGCCCCACCGTGCCCAGGGCATGGGGCAGAATGGTGCCGTCCGGCCAGTACCGTTCTCCCCGGGGGGACAGGCGCAGCGCCCCGCTCTGAACCAGCCCTGCATCGTACAGAAGGGCCGCCCGCGCCCCGCCGAGGCCCGACGCCAGCCGGAACTCCCCCGCCGAGACTTCAGAACAAAAGGCGGCGAGCTGTGTTTCCACATCCTCGCCGCCTGGCAGTTCCAGTATTTGCAACGTCCGTTTTGCCGTATCGGTCAGGTCGGTATCCGGAGGCGCCGGGTACCGCAGGTAGACATCCCACACGGGGGTGTCCTGAGCCAGCACCACGCCGTCCCGGTCCACAATGTCTCCCCGGGCCGCGGGTACGGTGTAGCTGTACCGGGTGGTGGACGCCTCGGCTACCCGCTGGGCGTAGTAGTCAGCCTGGACAAACTGCATCCAGACCAGCCGTACCAGAAAGAGACCGAACACCACGGCGCAAAGTACCAGCAGGGCCGTCACTCTGCCTTTTCCACCGCGCTTGTTCATGGCTCACCCTCCCGGCCGGTTATTCTGCCTAACAGTATACGACGCTGCCTGTATTTTGTAAAGAGAAACCCGAAAAATACTCATTGCATCGCAAAATAGACGGCACTGTTTTCTTCGGCTGTCTCGCACAGAGGCACCCGGGCGCAAAGCCCTGTCTCGTCCTCCGCCGGTGTGCCGTCCAGCCGTCCCACCCAGAAGCCGTCCGCCGTGGTCACAATGTCACCCTCCCCCAGGGCGCAGTGGCGGGGCAGGCCGTCCAGGTACCACCGCCCGCCCTCCGCCGTCAGCACGCCGCAGTAGCCGCCCGCCAGACAGGGGGTACCCTCGGCGCTCAGGACCTGCACGATGCCCGGAGAGGTCTCCTCCCCGCTGTCGGCAATGCGCCCCGCAAACCGGCCGTAAGGGTCCAGCACTGCGCTGCCGGGTTCGGCGCTGCCTGCCAGGGCAAACCCGCCCAGCCAGCGCTCGGCCACCGGCAGAGGCTGGGCTCCGTGCAGGAGATCCGCCTGCGGGCTTTGCAGCAGGGTGCGCAGGGCCTCGTTCTCGGCCCGCAGGTCGCTGGTTTCGGCCAGCTCGGCCCGCAGGGCGGCGTTCTCGGCCTGCAAGTCTGCCAGCCGGCCGGTGTACCGGGGCAGCAGATGGGCACCGATGGCCCCGTCCGCCCACTGGGGCAGGGCGGCCAGCCATGCCACTGCCCCCGGCCCGAACCGCAGGGTGGCGGCGGCCGCCAGCGCTGCACAGACCACCGCCACGGTGCCGGTCAACAGTTTTTTGCGCCATCGTCCCCGCCTGCCAGTGCGCCGGACGGAAAGGTCCAGACTGTCCCGCATGAGATACCACCCCTTTCGACCGCCAAAACGCCCACAGGCCAAAATATGCCGCGGGCCGCCCTGCCATGCCTGCCCCGCCGGGGAAAAGGGAGGGCGACAGGGCGGACGGCCTCCTCCCGGCGCTTTTATTTTGGGCGAAGCTTTGCTATAATACTCCCAAACGGCGCCCCATGCGGCGCAGAGGAAAAAATCAGGGAATACTGAACAGAGATACAGGGGGACAGAAGGAGATGCAGTATCGCCTTTTGACGTTGGATATTGACGGAACGCTGCGTCCGTCGGAAGAACGGGTGGTTCCGCAGCAGAACGTGGAGGCCGTGCGCGCGGTGCAGCGGGCGGGGGTCAAGGTGGCCATCGCCACGGGCCGCTGCCGGATGGGCATCCCGGACAAGATGCTGGGGCGCATCCGTCCCGACTACTGGATCTGTGCGGCGGGGGCCCAGGTGCTGGACGCCGCCGGCACAGCGCTGAGCACCCGCACCATGACAAACGAGCAGATGTACGCGCTGGTGGATTTTTTCGAGGATTACGACTATCTGCTGGGCTTCAGTTTTGACGACGGGCCCTACGTCTATGTCAACTACGATCTCCAGCGGGAGCGGGAGGCGCGCATGGGCGGCGTTGTCTATGCCAGGGACGGGGAGGACCAGGACCGGCATCTGGAAAGCATGCCTTTCTCGGCCTTCGGCCGTCTGCCCCATGCGGCGGTGGAGGACTTCCAGAAAAAGTACGGCTATCTAGGGCTGCGGTTCCTCTTCTACGGCAGCGACGACGGCTGTGACATCCTGACCCCCGACCAGGACAAGGCCCTGGGGCTGGAGACTGTCTGTGCCGCGTCGGGCATTGACCCGTCTCAGGCGGTGTCGGTGGGGGATGGCTCCAACGATTGCGGCATTCTCAAACGGGCCGGTCTGGGCGTCTGCGTGGAGGACGGCGAGGAGGAGGCCATGCAGGCCGCCGACCGCACCTGCCCGCCTGCCGCACAGTACGGCGTGGCACAGCTCTGCCGGGAACTGTGGCCGGAGGCCTTCTCCGATGCCCGCCGCTGAGCCCCGCCCCGTCGGCCCCGGACTGCCGCCCCTCTGTGGGGAGAAGGCCCGGGTGCTGATTCTGGGCAGCTTTCCCAGCCCCAAAAGCCGGGAACAGGGATTTTACTACGGCCATCCCCAGAACCGCTTCTGGCCACTGATGGCCGCCCTCACCGGCAGTCCCCTGCCCGCCTGGCAGGACCTGGACGCCAAACGGGAGCTGATCGTCGGCCACGGGCTGGCGGTTTGGGACGTGGTGTGCAAGTGTACCATCGTGGGGGCGTCGGATGCCTCCATCCGGGACGTGGAACCCAACGCCGTGCCGGAACTGGCCCGGCGGCTGGGGGTGGAGCAGATCGTCTGCAACGGCGGCACCTCTGCCCGGCTGTACGCCCGCTGGCTGGAGCGGGACACCGGCATGGCAGCCGTCTGCCTGCCCTCCACCAGCCCGGCCAATGCATCCTGGACGCTGCCCCGCCTCATCGACCGGTGGGGGAGCGCCCTTTCCCCCTGGCTGTGACCGTTTTTGTATTTGCATGGTACAACGTCATGTTATATAATGTAGGAAACAAGCGTCTGCATGGAGGGACCCGATGAGCAAACTGCAGGAAATTCGCAAAAAGCCGGTGCTTCCCCTCTGGCTGGCTGCCCTGGCCTGGCCGGTGGGGGCGCTGATCTTTCCGGTGTATACGCTCTGGGGACTGGCCGCCACGGCGGTCCTGAGCCTGGCGGTGTATCTGGTGTCCGGGCGCTTTTGCCCCGACCGCATTCAATACCGGGAGATGCCCTATGCCACCGGCAGCGAGGATGTGGACACCATGCTCACCGGCATCGAGAAAAATCTCGACGCCCTCCACGCCCTCAACGATGCCATCCCCGACGCCCAGCTCTCCCGTGAGATGGACCGCATGGAGCGGGCGGGCCGGGGCATCCTCAAGGCGGTGGAGGCAGCCCCCGACAAGGCTCCCCAGATCGACCGGTTTGCCCGGTATTACCTGCCTGAAGTGGTCAAGATCATGGGCGCCTATGCCCGCATGGAGCAGGGGGGCATCCGGGGCGACAATGCGGAACAGATCCAGAGTGAAGTCCGCGCCAACGCCGCCACCATGGCCACCGCCTTTGAAAACCAGCTGGATGGTCTCTATTCGGCGGAGGCCATGGACATCAGCACCGACATCGAGGTGCTGGACAGCATTCTGAAAAGCCAGAATCTCGCCCGATGAACCGGCCGCCGTGCCGGCAGTCTGAATACAGGAAAGGACGGACATCAGCATGAACGACAAGGAGTTTGATTTGAATACACCCGCTGCACCCAGCCTGACGCTGGATGTTCCCGCAGCGCCGTCTCTGACGCTGGACCCCGCCGCCGACGAGGCGGTCATTGAGGAGGCCAAAAAGCCCACCCCGGTCAAGGTGGAGGACACCCCCCTTTCCCCCGAGGAGCAGAAGATGGTGGACGACTTTGCCGGAAAGATCGACATCACCAACAGCCAGATGGTGCTGCAGTACGGCGCAGCCAGCCAGAAAAAGCTCAGTGATTTCTCGGACAACGCCCTGTCCCGGGTCAAGACCAAGGACATGGGGGAAACGGGGGAGCTGATCACCAACCTGATCACCGAGCTCAAGGGTTTTGACGCCACCGAGCAGAAGGACAAGGGCTTTTTCGGCAACCTGTTCCGCAAGGCCAGCTACAACATCGAGTCGATGAAGACCCGCTATGAGAAGGCCGACGTCAATGTGGAGCGCATCAAGGCTCAGCTGGAGGACCATCAGGTGGTGCTCATGAAGGATATCACCATGCTGGACAAGATGTACCAGCTCAACCTGGTTTACTTCAAGGAGCTGACCATGTATATCCTGGCGGGCAAGAAAAAGCTGGAGCAGGTGCGCACCACCGACCTGAAGGAGGCCAATGACAAGGCCCAGCGCACCCAGCTGCCCGAGGACGCCCAGGCGGCCCGGGATCTGGCCGATCTGTGCGACCGGTTCGAGAAAAAGCTGTACGACCTGCAGCTGACCCGCAACATCAGCATCCAGATGGGCCCCCAGATCCGGCTGATCCAGGCCAACGACACCATGATGGCGGAGAAGATCCAGACCACCATCGTCAACACCATTCCCCTGTGGAAAAACCAGATGGTGCTGGCTCTGGGCATGGCCCACAGCCAGGAGGCCATGGCCGCCGAGCGTGCGGTCACCGATGCCACCAACGAGCTGCTGCGCAAGAATGCCGCCGCCCTCAAGCAGGGGACGATTGACATTGCCAAGGAATCCGAGCGCGGCATCGTGGACATGGAGACCTTGCAGCAGACCAACCGGGAGCTCATCAGTACGCTGGATGAGCTCAACAAGATCCGCGCGGACGGCAAAGCCAAGCGCGCTGCGGCGGAGCAGGAGCTGGGCCGCATCGAGGGCGAGCTGCGCGCCAAACTGATGGAGCAGGCAAAGTAAATGCAGTTGGAACAACAGGAGACCTTCCGCATCGAGGGTCCCCAGCTGGAAATATTCGGCCAGGCGGAGAGCAAACTGCCCGCCCCGGCCAAAAAACGCCCCGCCGCGGCGCTGGCCCTTGTGGTGCTGGCGCTGGTGTCGGTGTTGGGCATCGGCGGGGCAAAGCTCAACACAAAGTACAATCAGGTGCGGGCCATCTACTCCGCCTCCAATGAGCACGGCCAGAGCATGGAGAACGATCTCTCCCTGCGGGCTGACGCGGCGGCCAACCTGATCCGTCTCTGCGGTCAGGTCCTGGGGGAGGATGCGCCCTCGGTGCAGGCGGCGCAGCAGGCGCTGGACGACTGGAACGCCACCGACGCCGATCACCCCGCCGACCAGTTTGCCGCCAACACGGCACTGGGCAGCGCAGTGGACATCATGTACAACGAGGTGGTGGACGCGGGCAAAAGCACCGGGTCCATCGAAGCCCAGCACACGGAATTTCTGTCCCGGCAGGACATCATCCTGCGCACGGCGGGCAATGACTACAACCCCGCCGCCGAGGAATACAACAAGACCCTCAGCGCCTTCCCGGCCAATGTGGTGGGCGCGCTGTGGGGCATCGGGGAGGTGGAAGCGTTCCAATGAACCAGGTACGATTCACAAAGCTGGCGGCGCCGCTGCTGGCTGTGACCTTTGCCGTGGCGGCAGTTTTGCCCGCGGCGGCGGCCCCGGAGGTGGACAAGAGCAAGGCGGTCATTGACAATGCCGGCATTCTCTCCACCCAGACCGAGACCGTCATCACCAATCTGTCGGAGGCGCTCAGCGACACCTGCGGCGCCCAGATCGGCGTCTACACTGTGGACCAGATCGGCAACTCCACCATGGAGGGGTATGCCTACGAGGTGTTCAACGCCTGGGGCCTGGGGGACGAGAACAAGGACAACGGCGTATTGCTGTTGCTCTCCTCAGGCGACGACGATTACTGGGCGGTGCAGGGCTCCGGCCTGGAGACGCTGCTGCCCACCACCACCCTCAGCCGCATCCTGCGGGATGACCTGGAGCCCAGCTGGGCCCAGAAAGACTACGATACCGGCACCCAGGCAACGGTGGAGGCTCTGGCGGAGGAACTGGCCCGCATCTACGGCGTGTCCATGGATGTACAGGCTGTGGCTGACGGCGACTTTACCTCAGTGGGCGGCAATGCCGCTGCACAGAAAGGGGGATTTCCTGTGGGAGCTGTGGTGCTCATCCTTGTTCTGGTTCTGGCAGTGGTTCTGATTCTGGCGACGCCCCGGTTCGGCGGTCCCCGTTACGGCGGCCCCCGCTACCGTGGCCCGCGGATGTTCTTCTTCTTCGGCCCTCCGCGTCCGCCTCGCCCGCCCCGGCCTCCCCGTCCGCCCCGCGGCCCTTATTACGGAGGACCCCGTCCGCCCCGCGGCGGTTTCGGCGGTCCCAGGCCCGGAGGGCCCAGACCCGGCGGCGGTCCCCGTCCCGGGGGCGGGGCACGCCCGGGCGGATTCCGTGCGGGCGGTGGTTCCACACGCGGCGGCGGCGCAGGACGCCGCGGTTAATTGAACGGCGGGAAATGACCCGCTGTGGAGGTTTTGCAAATGTTGGATCAGGCATTCAATACCGTTTATACCAAGTTCAAGCTGCACTTTTACCAGAAAGTGTTCAGCCGGTTTGAAAACCGGGAGGCGACCCTGACGACGGTGGAGTCCTTCTGCATGGAAGGCATCATGGCGCTGGGCAATCCCACTGTGGCGCAGTTTGCCCAGGCGATGCACATCTCGACGCCCAACGCCTCCTACAAGATCAACAGCCTGATCCAGAAAGGCTACGTGGAGAAGGTGCGCTCCGAGACCGACCGGCGGGAGTATCACCTGCGCCCGACGCAGAAATATCTGGATTACTACAACATCAGCTATGCCTACTTACAGACGGTGGTGGACCGGGTCAAGGCGCGCTTCTCCCCGGAGGACGTAGCCAAGCTGGACGAGATGCTCACCGTCGTGGGCAACGAGCTGATGCCGGAGATCGCTGCCCCGGAAACCAAGGACTGACCGTCTGGTCCGGATTCTCCACCCATCCCATAGAAAGTGCACAGCCGCCATCCGGCTGCCGGACTTCCGGCGACCGGACGGCGGCTGTTTTGTCTGGCACCGGCATGGCCGGAAGAAGCCCGTGCACCAAAATTTTCCCCGATTTTTGACAGAGAATTGCGTTTTTTGCCC
>JFBN01011661.1_pt1 | contig 24101 bp, 22 predicted proteins | sample 768741 | NCBI WGS metagenome assembly JFBN01 (sample SAMN01983846, study PRJNA193217) | chicken gut metagenome | biome: terrestrial biome; isolation source: ceca of Broiler chicken | host: Gallus gallus | place: United Kingdom: England | collected 2010-09-07
GAGAGACTAAACAGCCTGTAACTATTTTGTCGATGGCGACCGTACATTCATTCGACGAAAAGGTGGAAAGGAACTCGGATAAAGCGATAGAATCTTTTGTTTGTTTTCCCATAAATTTCTACATTTATAAAATTGTTGTTATATTTATAAACCCAAATATACAAATAGATTGATTTAATGCACTATTTGTTTGATTATAAAACCAATTATTTATACATAATTAACAATCCGTTGTATTATGAAAAATATAGGACCTGAATTGAATCGAATTATGACCGAGCGTAGAATCGTTCGGAAAGATATTGCCAAAGAGGTAGGAATCACCCCGACCTATCTATCGTCCATTGTGCGGAAAAACTCAATCGATTGCGAGCTCCTGGATAAGATCTGCAAGGCGATAGGTATCTCTGCCTCCTATTTTTTCGATGATGTTCCCGGAAACCATGTGAGTGACATAAGCGCGACAACATTCTTCGGAAACGCAAACGTACACATCACCCAGGGGGAAGTAGAGATGTTAAAAGAGCTCTTGGCTGAAAAGGAAAGAACTATTAAAATTCTGATGGCCGAAAGGAACTTAAATCGAGCCGAGAACGAGCCAAAAATCTGACAAAAGGGCTCTATCAACAGCCCCACAGTGGCTATTTGAGTGAAAAGATGAATAAAAAAAGATTCGCTACAAACAGAAATGAAAGCTCAGGAGTTTGGGAAACAAACTTTTGAGCTTTTTCTTTTTCCAAAACGGGACAAAAACGAGACAAAACGTGTTCGTGTTTGGCGAATCTCCACGGATTTGCTAAATAACGTGAGTTCGATATAAAGATTGAAATTATCAGTTTGAAAATTAGGAACATAGCGATAAAAGCATTAAATTTATAGTGCTCAATTATAACATTTAAGCGACTACCACTATGTTCTCAGAGGCTAAAGTTACGGAGATTTTTTGTATGGCGGATGATTTTTGCAAGGAATTTGCCAAAACACAGGAAAAATATATGGTTGAAGACAAGAATCATAAGCATCGGAATAAGCCGAACCGGATGAGTGATGCGGAAATCATGGTCATCCTAGTCCTGTTCCACTCGGGAGGCTTCAGATGTTTCAAGCATTACTACAAAGAATATGTATGCAAACATCTGACGCATCTCTTTCCCAGACGTGTGTCCTATAACCGTTTTGTAGAACTGGAAAAGGAAGTCCTGCTGCAGCTGACCATTTTCATCAAGGAAGTCCTGTTGGGTACTTGTACCGGTATCAGCTTTGTGGATTCCACACCGCTGCGTGTATGCCGAAACCAACGCATATTGATTCACAAGACTTTTAAGGGTCTCGCCGAACGTGGAAAATGCTCCATGGGATGGTTCTTCGGGTTTAAGCTTCACCTGATCATCAACGATAAGGGTGAAATTCTCAATTTCATGTTTACTCCGGGAAATGTGGATGACCGTGAACCGCTGAAACAGACAAAGTTCCTGAAGAACATCAAGGGCAAACTGTGTGCGGACAAGGGGTATATCGGGCAAACCTTGTTCGAGAACCTATTTCTTAACGGCATACAGTTGATAACCAAAGTGAAGAACAACATGAAGAACTCCCTGATGAGCATAGCGGACAAAATCCTGCTGAGAAAACGTGCTTTGATTGAAACAGTCAATGACGAGTTAAAGAACATCGCCCAGATTGAACACTCCAGACACCGTTCCTTCAATAACTTTATTGCCAACTCGCTCTCTGCCATAGCTGCATACTGCTTCTTTGAAAAGAAGCCCGCCATTGACGTACGTTTTGTCAAAGACGGACAACTCACGATGTTTTAATTTATATCGAACTCACGTTAAATAAAAAATAGAGCATGATAACCAACAACAGGTATTTATTCCCCCGGAAACAGAAATGGGCTGTACCGCATGGTACAGCCCATTTTCTTAATTCACAGGGTTTATGAAATCACTTTTCAATCAGTTTACTCTTCCAGATATGGTAGGTCCACTCGGCATGACTACCACCCGAAGGCTGCACGTCGGATTCGGCCTTACTGACCGTAAAATAAAACTCAGGCAATTCCCAATTCTCGATATGGCCGAAGTTGTCTCGCAACAATGCCGCATTGTGATTGCGGGGATAGCCGGTATCTTCGGGATTGATTCTGTAAAGGGGAGTCCAACTGCCCCGGTTATTCATGAAATCAGAGAGATTCATGTAATCAATCTCCAATGAGGCATTGATATAATTGGGATAATCGCTCGGCATGGGTTGAACCGGACGAATCATCACAATCTTATCGGCCTCCTGGTCAATCGCAAAATCGGAGTTACACGTATAGTCCCGAGCCTTCCCGGTGATATCATATAACCCCGATTGAACGATTGTTCTGGGTGGCGAGGTGGTATAATTGTCCACATCAGAGAGATCCAACCTGGTCCAGACAATTCTCGTTCCACTAATATCCCCTACGGTGTAAGTCAGGAGCAACTCGCCCTTACCATCTAACGAAACCACCGAGGGTTGCCCTACCCCCCATGATTTGCCACCGCCGCCAATCAACTGATCCCCGTCATTCGACCATGTTTTCTTGACAATTTGAGTCGGATACTTAACCCAGGTGTCAGCGCCCAAACTGTTGCTGAAAGCGACACCTATCTCATTATAATACACGTCATACTTGTTGCTCAGGAAGAACAGGGCATACTTGTAAGTGGCATCGCCCCATTTGAATTCACCTTCTACAACCGAGGGGTCGCACGTGTGGTGATCGTCCCAGGAGCCGCTCGGGCCGGGTTGCAAGACACTCTTGGCCTCAGTCTGCGAACCATCGGGATTTATTTTAAGGTGAAAGATATTGTCGACCATGATTTGATTCTGCGGATTCCCGCAAAAGAACAGGTGAACCGAGCCGTCGGATTGCTTCAAGGCGCTGGGACAATAAGAGTACTTGTCCTGCCCCAGAAAGCCAAATACATACTGGGGCTTTTCCATACGAATCACAGTGCCCGGTTGGGTCGGGGTCACATCGCCCGGCTCATCTTGACCGGCACAAGAGAGCAACAGCAGGCAGGCACAACTTAGCCCCCAAATTCCCCAAAACAGATTGGTAAGTTTCATGATTACTTTTGGTTAGAATAGCACAACGTTTTTTGGGTGATGAGCTCGACAAAATGGTTCCTGATCTTCCCGGCTTGTATCGAGTCGACCGACAAGTAATACCGGTTCGAGACAGAATCGGGGGTAAAGGCCGTCGAGCCATTATCGTTGACCGTGATCTTACCGGCTGGCGACAGGGTGAAGAGCGAGTCTCCCTCGACGGCATACAAGACCGATGTCAAGTCCCAGGTAGGCCGATCATACGGCATCTTCTGGTAGCTCTTATAGGCCTCCACCATGGGGTGACAATCGGCCCAGGCAAAATCGTTTTCAATGCTGGTGGCGGGATATTCGATGGCAATGCCTACTTCAAAGGGCGAGGTAACCAAGGTACCGGGCCATTCTTCAAAGACCTTTTGAGCTGCCGGTATATCTTTGACGACATTATACTCGCACAGATTGGCATTGTTGAAGCAACCGGCCATCATACAAAGTTTCTTGACTTTCTGTCGCACCAGTTCCTTGCCGGTCAAGGGCGAAAATTCGTCGGCCGGCGTATCGAGCAACCGGGCCAGATTGGTAGAAAAGCCTACCGAAACAATGGTGACAGAACTATCGGGCTGTTGTGCCAATATTTTGCGATACAGCAGATGGGCATCGGGCAGCGAGCCGTAGGAGCCCTCGTGAGATCTTTTGAACATCTGGGTGGAGTCGTCCTTCTGCAACAGGCAGACGGCCTTGGCATAGTTCACGGCATCGGTCTCACAGTCGGCCCCGCCATGAATGATACCGACGGGAATCTCGGGATAACCGTACCAGGTGTTCATGATATCGACATACTCGGCCGGATAGCTTCCCTCCTTGTTAATCATAATGGCCAACAGGTCTATCTTTTTCGAGTCCATGTATTTATAGAGCATGTCCAACGCCAAGGCGTCGTCTACGTCATTACCGATATCGGTTTCAAGGATAATCTTATCGGCCGGTGCCGACTCTTCGTTTTGTTTCTGCGAGTTTGTTCCACAGTTGGTCAAACCAATGGCAAGCAACATGCCCAAAACGATCTGGAACTTTTTCATAACAATAATCTTTTTAAGGGTTTGGTCTAATTGAAATATACAGTTGCGGTATTACCTCTTGCATGGCCCGCTCGTTTTCATCTACATCATCACGGTAATAGATTTGGATATTGCTCTTGTCCTTATCCGTATAGGAGAACTTGAATCGGCCATCATCACGAATCTCCTCCAAAATGCAATACCGCAATCCGTTGCCTACTTCGCGACACTTCGGCGGTATATCGTCCGACTGTATCAACCGATATCGCCCCGACTCATTACAAATGATTTTCCGATGGGTCGCATTAAGCCATATTGCACTCTCCCACACATGGAAGGGCGACGGATAGAGCGCGGTATCGATGTCGGGGGCTTCTGAATCCATATTCATCGCCCGCAAATAGTCGAACTGCAATTTTTTGAGAAAGGCAAAATCCAGATAGCGTTGCAGTTGAGGGTGCATTTCCTTGACAAAAGCCATCGACGGCAACTGCCAGTAGGTATTGTTGTGGTCCTTGACGAAACCACCGTCTTTACCGGCACAAGGATAAATGGCAACGGGTAGCTGCGACTTTAATATTCGGGTGAATGCACACACATCTAAGGCAACGTTCCACTCCCCGCCCGGTATGGCATTGGCACCCTGGTCTTGTCCCAATTCATAATTCGGCGAGGCAGTGCCTGCACTCAGATGAATCTTACGGATTTTCCTTTTCATCAACTCCGGATTTCGGTTGAATGCCACCGCCAATATTCGAGCCGAACCGAAAGAGAGTATGTCGACTTTATTTTTGCCAGACTCCAAGACCTCAAACAACAGGTCTATGGCCCCGTTTTCGACATGCGATACATACTCCATCTTGTCATACTCCGATTTCATCATGGACATCGGCCCCATGGCGCATGGCACGGATCGGTCGAAGATGTAGTTCAACTGACTGACGGGTATGAACCCGGCCTCTCTCGGACCTCTCGGGTCTTGCCACAAAGTGGGGTGATCGGCCACCTGCTTGCGGAATGCATCGGTTATGTCGAGGAGGACTGCTTTCAGCTCAACATCGGGCAAGCCGAATCCCATAATCAAGTCCAAGTTATCACCCGGATCCTGATAGGGGTGATACAGGTCTGTTATGACAACGACCTCGGTTTTCCCCGTATCAGCTTTGGTGAGATGGCAGCCCGTACCCCACAACAGGAACAAGGCTATAAGGATAAGGCCTCTTTTCATTGGAAATACGATTTCAGATTAAACGTTGCCGAATACAAGTCGTAGGACCACAGCCAGTTTTCGCCGGTCATGGCCGGGGTAAAGTACATGACCAGCTCATCATCGGTAATCATATAGCCTTTCGTGTCGGTCAAGATACCGGGATTGTGATTCCTCGGGAAGCCCGACTCTTCGGGGCCTACATGTCCTATCTCAATCCAGCCGTCTTCTTCGGTAAACAGACTTTCGGTTATGGGCTTATAGGCCAGTCGGCATACATCGCCCACCCAGGTAGGTATGTCATTATATTTTGATTGGCGCGTCTCAGAGACCACATAGATATTCTCTTCCGAGAATGCCGGATAACTGTTGGAACTTAAAAAAGGAATTGCTTTCTCCTCTCCCAAGACAATGTTGTCCAAATCATTCAACTTGATTTCTCTCATACAGAACCGGTCGCCCTGCGTGGTGGAGTGATAAAACAACCATATCGTCGTGGAATCTTTTACTATGGTTGTGCTCTGCCCCACGCCCCAGCGGGTTGTATCGCTGTATGACACCAGCGGATTTTTGTCGAATTTGATATAGGGACCTTCTATGTTCTTGGATATCGCCAACCCTATTTGATTGTGATTGCAATCCCAACGGTCTACCCCCAGATAGGTCATGATCCAGTTATACTGCTCGCCCTTGTAGGTCGTCTTGAACTCCCTGACATCGGGGTCGCAGATGTGGCAATTATCCCAGCCCGTATCCGACGGAGCCAGTATTTGCGTTCCGGGTTGCCACTTATATCCCTCCTTCGTGGGTATTCCCTTATACAAATAGACGTAGTCTACGATCTTGAAGGGGTCCCGGTTTTCGCAGATAAACCCGTAGCGAATGCCATACTTGTCTTGAATAATGCTGGGGGCATAGTTGTAGTGCCCGGCACCGCCACTGAATTCATAGTTGACCTCAGGCGTGACGAGCCGATGCCCGGGGCTACCACCATTCGCACAACTGCACAGGAGGGCAACCAGAAGCGGGAAACAGTATATGTGTGTCTTCATGTCGACGATTTTAATGTGATGAATTCTGGTAGAGGCCCATTATAGGGACCTCTACCAGGAAAATATATGAAATTTCAGTCTTCTACCTGAATTTTTTTAACCGGTCTAATCATGGCAGCTCTGGCCTTTTGACCATCGCCCCAGCCCCAGATATCGCGATAACCTCCCGAATCGCCCAGGGACATACCGCCATGAGTCGAGCTCAACGCGGTTGCACTTCGAACGGCACAGAGCCAGGTACGATCCATCACACCGCTCTCGTTTCGCCAGCCGCTTTGCGGCAAGAAAAGGCAACCCAACTGTTTCAGGTTATCTTTTGTTGCCCGTTTCGCGGTTTCCTCATCGACACCGATAATGATACCATCGACTTTGAATCCCGTTTGGGCTGCGGTAACCCAGGTTGCACCTATCTCCCACAAGGCCACCATCTCTTCGGTGGTGGGGACTCTCCACCCTTCGGGCGACGGATCATTCTCGGACAACCAATCGGTATCGTCATTTACATATTCGGCAGGCCAATTGGCGGGAGCAGGATCATCTTGGGGACCACTCCAGAAACACTCTTTGCGGTTAAACTGATACAGGCCTCCTATTTCGTCGGGCGAATCGACAAAGGTACCGGGCTCGCCCACGTTCTTGGTAGACCATATCATGCCATTGATCAGCACCTCGTCTTCACCCAGCACCATCGTTTCTTGCAGCACTTTCGACCTCAGCGCCTTGCTCTCCCCGATTACATTGATGATGACAGTCCGGTTTTTCACAAACGAGGTAGAGGGCTGGACGGTTACCTTGATGACGGCCGGACCGTTTCCCGACGTGATGTCCAGCGTACACCAATCTTTGGCCGAGCTGTTCGACTCTGTCAATTCGGCCGTCCAGGCTTCATGGCCCGTAACGTTCAACTCATAGACACCGCCCTCGGCTTTCACCGGTATCGCAACGGGAAAAACGGCAAACTCGTCGGGATCACTTTCGATGATATAGTTGGAATCATCTTTGCAGCTACTCATCAGCAACAATGAGATAACGGCATATAAGGTGGTTAGATATATCGACTTTTTCATAACGAATGTTTTTAATATTGTTCATTTTGAGAGAGATTCGGATTATTGTCCACTTCGCTTTGCGGGAGCGGCATTCTGATAGACTTCCCAAGGATAAAGTTATTGAAGTCTTCGTCGCGGCTGATCAGTTCGTCAAGCGTAGCCTGATCGTCAATTCCCCAACGTTTCAGGTCGATCCATCTCACACACTCCATGGCCAGCTCCAAGGCCCGTTCGATCTTGATATGTTCGCGGAAAGCCTCTTTATTCGAGGTAATCTGGGCGCCGTCATAATATGTGCTCTCCGCGATTTTGGGCAGATTCACACGGGTTCTGACCCGGTCGAGGCACTCTATGGCCTTTGCAGAGGGAGTCGCTTCGAGTTCGTTGAGCACCTCGGCATAGAGCAACAGGATATCAGCATATCTGATTGACCGGAAGTTATTGTCATTCCAGTAGTACAAAGGCAGGGCATCGGTACTATACTTTTTGATGAACACTCTATTGCCCCAATCGCTGTTCCAGGGATTGCCATAAATAAGCTGATTGGGATACTCGGGGAAATCGGACTGTGCCCCGTCGTACCAGAGCGTATAGAACAGGCGGATATCATTCTTTCCATCGACGGTCTTTTCCCGTTTATAGTAATCGACCAGCCAGCGGCGAGCCTCGATATTGTTCCACCCGATACCGGCGGGAGCCTGGTTCATTTCAATCTGAGTACCCAGCTGGGCATTCGGGTCGAGGTAGTTATCGGTCTGGTCGAAGCCTACGTAGTGGGCCAGCGAAAAATGGATTTCGTAAAGAGACTCTTTGTTGTCCTCGGTCTTGTTGCTAAAATTATCGGCCCAGTTGGGTACGAGGTCATACAGGCTCTTCCCGTCGCCATCGACAAGCCATTCGAGACACTTTTTAGCCTCCTGCCACTTATGATGCTGAGCATACACCTTGGCCAACAAACCGTAGGCAGCCCCTTTGGTGGGTCGTCCGTAGTTTTCGGCATCACGCACCAAGGGCAATTTCTGGAAGGCATCTTCCAAATCCTGCTCAATCTGAGTAAACACCTGGTCGGGAGTAGCTTGAAGCGGCTTGTCGGCAGCCGACGAGGTCTTCAAGACCAACGGGATATTATCCCAAAGAATGGTGAGATAGAAATAGTAGAAGGAGCGAAGGAATTTGGCTTGACCAATTATATCGTTTTTATGTGATTCATCTGAAAATGAGACGTTCTCTACATTGTCCAACACTTGATTGGCCCGATAGATGGCTGTATAATGTTCGCGATAAATTTTATTGTTCGTCTCATCAAAATTGTAATTTGTAAAAATAAACTTCGTATACTCATTCAATTCTGTCCAACCGGCATAGCTCACCCCTTCGTCGGCCATACCGATCATCTGAGTATAAATATTGCGGGTCCAGGTTCCCTGCCGATAAAACATGCCGTAGACCGAAATCAAACCGGCTTCGATATCAGACTCCGTTTCCCAAAACACGCCCGTACTCAGGGTGTTTTCATTCTGCAAATCCAACAAAGATTCATCGCAGGACGTAAATAGTGCCATTGCACCACACATCATATATATAGCTATTCTTTTCATATTATCCATGGTTAAAATGTGAATGATAAGGCAAATTGTACCGCACGAGGATTGGGGAAAGAACAATTATCGGCACCGATGGTAAAGATACCGGTATCGGCAAATTCAGGATCCAGTCCGGAATAACCGGTAAACGTAATCAGATTCTGCAAGGTTACCGAGGCACGCAGTCTTTCCAAACCCAGTTTCTTGATATATTTCGTCGGTACGGTATATCCCAGGGTAATGTCGCTGATGCGGAAGAAGGAGCCGTCTTCGAGCCAACGGTCCTGGTCGCTGCGGCTATTGCGCGTATCGCCAAAGATGATGCGCGGACGGTCGGTTACCGGGTGCTCCTGAGTCCAGGGTACAATCCCGTTAAAGTTGTTCTGGTTGTTGGCAAAATCGCCCGCTGTCGCAGCAGCGCCATTCCATACTTTCTGTCCGAAGCGGCCGTAGCCGTTGATGGCCAGGTCGAAGCCTTTGTACGAAGCGCCCAGGCTAAGTCCCAATTCGAGTTTGGGCCAGGGGCTTCCTACGATCTGGCGGTCCTCGGAGGAGATGATACCGTCGTCGTTATAATCGTCATACTTGATATCGCCGGGCAGTGCATTGGGTTGAATGACCTTCCCTTGCGAGTTGACATAGCTTTGAATCTCGTCCATATTCTGGAAAATGCCTTCCATCTTGTACAGATACCACATACCGAGCGGTTCGCCTATCGTCGTTTTGGCGAGCGAAGTGTTGTAAACCGTCTGGCCATAACCCAGGTCAAGAACCTTGTTGTTCAGATGCGAGATGTTCAACGATGCCGAATATTCAAAATCGCTTATCTTATCGGTCCAACCGATTTCTATTTCAACACCTTTGTTTTCGAGGCTTCCGGCATTTACCGCGGGAGCTCCACCCTCATTACCGGTACTCATCAGAATCGGCAGGTAGACCAACAGGTCGTCGCTTCTCGACATGAAATACTCGGCACTCAGGCGCAACCGGTTGTTCAATCCCAGGAAGTCGACCCCGACATTGGCCGTTGTCTTTTTCTCCCACACCAGGTCATTGTTGCTGAGTCTCGACTGAGTCATACCGATGAGTATATTCTCCGGGTTACCCAGCACGGCACGAGGAGCCGTATTGATGGCTGCCTGATAATCCCAGTATCCGATACTGCTGTTACCCAGCGTTCCATAGTTGGCCCGAATCTTCAAGTCGTCGACCCAGTCGGCATCAAAGAAAGCTTCGCTGCTGATACGCCAGCCCAGCGATACGGAGAGGAAATTGCCCCAGCGATGATCCTTGGGCAGACGTGAGGTCCCATCTCGACGGGCTGTCACCTGAGCCAGATATTTATCGGCATAGGCATAATTGATACGACCCAGATAGGAGATAAGGGCCGACTCGCCATAATTGCCGCCGGCTGTTGTCGTACCGGTTGCAGCGTCAAGCGAGGTGAAGTATTTGTCGCCTTTTGTCAGCGGGTCCAGTTTGGTAATCCACCGTTTGTCCTCGTGGAATTTGTTGTACGAGATACCGAACAGGGCATTCACATCGTGCTTCCCGAACTTGTGTTTGAAGTTATAGGTCTGCTCGATCAGTATATCATAGTACTTGGCACTGTCGTAACCTACACTGGCAGCGTCATCACCCTGCCCCATGGTCCAGTTACCCTTTTTCCGCAACGAGTTGGTAATACCCATATAGCTTTTATAGGCGACATTCAACTTGGCGTCAAACATGTTGAAGAAAGAGAGTTGTCCGAAGATATTACCGATGAGATACTCTTCGGCATTATTCTGAACATAGAGATTCTGCATGGCAACCGGATTCAAGCCATACGAATTGGCCCGGTCTACATCGCCATAGCCGAAGCCGCCGGGGTGCGAATCGTCATAAACCGGAATCGTCGGGGGCATGCTGATGAAGTTGCTCCAAGGATTCCCGTTCAGATTTTTCCGGTTCGACCGGGTATAATAGAAATTCTCGCCGTATGAGAATATACCTTTCTGACCGCTGGTATTGACGCGGAATCCATATTTGTCATACTTGGTATTCAACATGGCACCGTCATCGACCATACGATTGAGCGAAGCATAATATTTAAGGGTCTTTGAACCGCCCGACAGCGACACATTGTAGTTTTGAAGAACACCAGTTCCCAACATCTCGTCCTGCCAGTCGGTATTGCCGTCATAGTGATTCTGCCGCTTGGTAATACCGGCCACACCGGCCAACATGGCCTCGTCGTAAGCTCTGTCATCATAGATCTTATAAGTCTCGGCGTCCATCAAATCGTAACGAGGCAACCAGCTCACGGTCACCTGGGAGTCGAATTTCACTTTCAAATCGCCTTCCTTTCCTTGTTTGGTCGTGATGATAACCACACCGTTTGCCGCACGAGAACCATAAATCGCAGCCGAAGAGGCATCTTTCAAGACTTGAATCGATTCTATGTCCTCCACATTGACGCCCAGTTCGTTACCGGCATAGGCGCCATCGATGATAAACAGCGGGTCATTATTCGTCAAACTACCCAAACCGCGAATGGTAATATTGGCATTCGAACCGGGTTGTCCACTGCTGGTAATCTTCACACCCGAGGTCAATCCGCGCATCGCTTCAACCACATTGCCCGATGTGCGCTCGGCCAAAGCATCTTCCTTGACCGTAGAGATAGAACCCAGCACGTCTTTCTTTTTCACGGTGCCATAACCAATAACCACAACCTCATCGAGAATCTCATTCTCGGGTTCCAACATGACGTTGATGACTTTGTTTTTACCCACGACAACTTTCTGACTGGCATAGCCCACATAGCTATATTCCAGCGTAGCGCCCTTATTCACAACAAGTTGATATTGGCCGTTCACATCGGTCGTTATACCCCATGTGCGGCTGCCATCTTTGGCCAGAATTGATACCCCAGGAAGACTTGCCCCTGTATTATCAGTTACTGTACCTGTGACACTTATTTGAGCCTGCAAATAAGCTGTACACATACATAAACAGAATAAAATAGATGTTAGTCTCATGTATAAATGGTATTAGATTATAAATAAATGACTATTCCTCTGATATACGTACCGACTGGAATATATCAGATTTTGGTTTCTAATTGGCTCCGGATATTATGATGGCTCCCAATCCTAAAATGAACAGGACAAACATCAATGTCAAAAGGATATTGACCGTTTTGGTCGAACCCTTAAACTCTTTCCAGATGAAGATTCCCCACAAGGCAGCAATCAAGGGAGCTCCCTGTCCGAGGGCATAAGAGATGGCCGCACCGGCTTTACCGGCGGCAATGTAGCTCAAAGCCGTACCCAAGCCCCAGATTACACCGCCCAGGACGCCTACCATATGGGTACCGAATGACCCCCTGAAATACTCTTTATAGGTAACGGGGGCTCCTACCACCGGCTTTTTCATCATAATGGTATTGATGATAAAGCTGCTGATGAAGATACCGACTGCAAAAATAAAGAAGGCCGAATACGGGGTTGCCATCGAAGGTGTAGGCGACTCAAAGTTGTTCAAGTCCATGGCAGCGGCCACAAACCGGTAGAAGAATGCCATGAGGACTCCGGCCGCAACGGCAATCCAAATTCCCTTCTTGTTCGTACTGCCGGCCTTTTTGTTCATCTTCCCGGCAGCAACGGCATTGAGCACGATAGCCAGCACAATCAATATCACCCCCAGGAACAGAATGAAAGCATCGCCTTTGGGCTCGCCAATGTAGTTGATAATGACGCCCAGCACCAAAGCAATGCCTACTCCCAAGGGGAACGCCACCGTCAGTCCGGCAAGCGACACTGCGGCCGACAAAAGAATGTTGGACAGATTGAAAATCACGCCACCGATGAAAGCACTGCAATAATTCTCGGGACTGATCTGTTTCAGATCATCGACAAACGACCGACCTGCGTCGCCCACGCTTCCCAAGGTAAAGCCCAATACGATGGAGAAAAGCAATATGCCTATGACATAGTCCCAATAAAACAATTCATATCGCCAGACTTTACCTGCCAGTTTTTGCGTATTGCCCCACGACCCCCAACAGAGCATGGTGACAATACAAAAAACTACCGCCAATGAATAACTGTTAACAATAAACATAGTATTAGTTTTTATTAAAATTAAAGTTGATCTATTTCCTTACGATAGGGCAATGAAGATTGGGCACCCATTCTGGTAACGGTTATGGAAGCACATTTACAGGCAAACTTAACCGCATCGAGGACCTTCATGTTCTCCGACAAGGCCACACACAGGGCGCCGCAGAACGTGTCGCCGGCAGCCGTCGTATCCAGAGCCTTGACAGGCGGAACCGAAACTCTGTAATAGTTGTCATTCTCTTTGACAAAAGCGCCTTTGGCCCCCATGGTTATCACCACGATATCCACCCCTTTCCGGCTAATCGTATCGGCAGCCTTTTGGGCACTCTCCCAATCGGTGACCTTGATTCCCGAGAGCATTTCGGCTTCGGTCTCGTTGGGAATGATCATATACAGATTTTTCAGAAGGGTAGCCGGCAGGGAGCAGGCCGGAGCCGGATTGAGAATCACCTTGATACCCTTTTCCGAAGCTAATTGAGCGGCATACTCAACCGTCTCGATGGGAATCTCCAACTGCATCAACAGGATATCGCCCTTTTCAATAACCGACTGGGCTTGCCGAATATCGTCGGGAGACAAACTCTTGTTGGCCCCCGACGCAACGGCAATACTGTTTTCTCCATTCGTGTCGACCGTAATCAACGCTACCCCCGAAGGGAGGCTGGAGTCGGAATATATGTTACCTACATGAATACCTTCATCTTCATACAACTCGACAGAACGCCGGCCAAACAAATCATTTCCCGTCTTGGCTATGAAATACACATTGCCATTGAGACGGGCAGCTGCAACGGCCTGATTGGCCCCCTTACCGCCGGGATTCATCATGAAACTGTCGCCAATCACAGTCTCACCCGGCACAGGCAACCGGTCGACCTTAATTACCATATCCGTGTTACAGCTTCCTATCACTATAATATTCTTACTCATGGATTTAAATAGATTTAAAGTTATAAAATAAGCATTGGATTTTCTTCTCTATCACAAATATAAGCAATGGGTATAAGATACACAAGCCAAAAAGCCACACATTTTAATATCGGCAAATCGAATTATTTTAATAAAAAATATATTATACTATTGATTATAAATAAATTATAACAGCCAATAAATTATAAATAAAATATTTCTAAAATATATTTCTTGCCAAGCGCTTGCTTTTTTCATTTTTATTCATACCTTTCAGCGTAAATGTTTTGCCTTTCTTAATCTAATACCCTCATGTCAAAATCCGAATCTCTGATAAAACTGATCAACAGCCTCAGCCGACAGGAGAAAAGGGAATTTTCTCTCTACATAGCTGAAAAAGGAGAAAAAGATTATATCCTGCTTTATCGACTAATCGACGAACGTAAAATCGGAGAGTCTTCCGAATTAAAGAGAATCTTCATGCAAGAGAAGCCCAACTCGTCATTCAATACAGCCGTAACCTATCTGCTCGATTTGTTAATCGATATATTAACTTCTCTACGAAAAGAACAAGACAGTTATTATATCTTGTTCAACGAAATTTTGAAAGCCCGACTTCTATACGAGAAGAACATGTATCAAGAGTGCTTCCAGACTCTAAACCGAATCAAAGAGAAGGCGACCTACTTTGAAAACCATTTTGCCCTGCTGACGGCACAGCGGTTGGAACTGAATTACCTCTTGGCTCTGGACTTTAACGACACGAACGAAAAAGAACTCCTGGCCAAACAATACAAAATCAGCAAGACCCTGAAAGCCATCAATCAGCTAAACGCACAATCTTCATTGTATGAACTCTTGAAACTTCGCATTCTCAGCAAAGGGGCCTACCGCTCAGCCATAGAGGCGAGAAGCCTGGACGACCTGGTGACCAGTGAAATCAGTATTGTAGCAAGTGCAAGAGACGAAAACTTTGAAATCAAAAAGAACCATCAACTATTCCAAGCCAACTATTTCATGACGGTGGGCGATTACAAAGCGGCCTACAACTCTTTTGTCGAACTGAACAAACTGTTTGAAGAGAACCCCCACCTCTGGAACAATCCACCCGTCTACTACCTGATGACCATCGAAGGTGTTCTGGAAGGGCTCCGGGTCATGCATCATTACAGCGGTATGCTCTATTTTATCGACCGGTTGGAACACATACAATCCACCTCGACCAGTTTCCAGTTAAACGTACTCTACGTCATATTCAAATACCGCCTGTTCTCTTTCATCGACCGGGGCGAATTCGACCACGCCAACCAGCTGGTTCAGGAATACCGCAGCAGCCTCATTGAAAAAATACCTCTTCTCAAAGAGCATCAACAGGCCGAAATACTGCTATACCTGTCGTTGGTCCATTTAGGCAACAAAGAGTACAAGAAGGCCAAAAAACAGCTCCGCTACGTACTGAATCGCCAAGGGCTTTGTTCGACCGACCTCTACCGCACAATTCGGATTGTCAATGTGATAATCAATTTCGAGTTGGGCGACTATGACTATATTCAATCGGAAATTCGCTCGATCAAGCGTAAAATGGCTAAGAACAAAGACTACAATTTGAAAGTCGAGTCCTTCATTCTCAAATTCCTCAATTACAGCCTCGACTCCAAGTCGCTCGACCGTAAACGGACAGATATCTGGAAGAAGATGTCGCAGGAGGCCCAGCAGCTATACACCGACAAATACGAGATGCAGATTCTGCGCCGGTTCGACTTCGTGGCCTGGGTGGAATCGAAAATTCTCAATAAACCGCTATCGACTGTCTTGAAGGATTCCTGCATTATCAAATAACGACACCACTCCCCTATCGGCAACCTTCACATCGAGGAGTTTCTGACTATCACTCCACTTCTCCCCTCCTTACCAAAAACAACTACGGACAAAAAAACAAAAGTCGAGGCTGTGAACCATACAGCCTCGACGAAATACAAAACACGGGGAGAGTAAAAACATCATACTCCACACCCGCCCCCTTACCGTATGAAATGGGTCGGAGTCCACGGTTCCGGCTCAGGGACAGCCTCTCCACCCTGTTTCAGATTCTTCAATATCCAGGCCATGTTGCGGCCCAGGGTACGCATCGTTTGCAGTCCCTCGATGTCTTGGGTAGCTTCGCCCGGCAAACGACCATGCACACTATTCCAGTATTGCGACGGAACCACGGGCATGTTGTTGATGGTAAAGTACTTGTTCAGCCGATCGAATGTGGCACTGGCTCCCCCACGACGACACACGGCTACGGCAGCGGCCGGCTTGTAGGCCAACAGCGACCCGGCCGAATAGAAGAGTCGGTCGAGCAAGGCACACAACGACCCGTTAGGACCGGCATAATAGACGGGCGAACCCACCACGATACCGTCGGCTCCCGCCAATTTTTCACGAATCGTATTGTAGAGGTCATCGTTGAACACGCAACGACCCAACTGGGCGCAACGCCCGCAGGCGATACACCCCTGCACGGCTTTTACCCCGATGCCTACAATCTCCGTTTCTATCCCGTTGGTTTCCAACGCCTTTGCCACTTCCGACAGAGCGATGAAGGTATTCCCCTCCTTGTGAGGGCTTCCATTGATCAGTAGAACTTTCATATCGTTATTTTTTTGTCTTTACAAAAATAATTGCTTCGAGCCGGTTTTGTAATCCCGAGACCTCTATTTTTATACCCCGGTTACAGATATTTTACCTTTCCCGCATCGGTTATCCTCCATTGCAGACCAGGCTGCATGCGATAAAGATTTCTGCTATACCTTTTAGTGTATGTGGCAAGGGAATAAAAATGAGCCACAAGACAACACTCCTTTGAGCCGGACAACAACTCGGCACCTTCATTTCTGCCATACTTTTGCAACCGTAAGACACAAGAATCAAAGCGACATGAAACGGATATTATTTATAAACGGTAGTCCCAATCGCAATGGACAAACGGCTACAATGGCAAAGCTACTGCTCGCAGGGAAAGAATATGAAACGCTGAATCTCATTGATTACAAGATTTATCCCTTGGGGCAATCTTTCAAGGACGACCAGCTTGACGAGGTCCTGCAACAGATGTTGAGAGCCGATGTACTTGTCATGGGCAGCCCTGTCTATTGGCACTCCATGACCGGGCAGTTTCGCACCCTGCTCGACCGTATTTATGACTCACCCCTGAAACATCGGTTGAAAGGGAAAGCCCTCTATTTCATCTTCCTAGGAGCAGGGCCCTCATCGGCCATGCTCGAAGCTGGGAACTATACGATGCGTATTTTCTGTCGCCTATTCCAATTGCAATATCGGGGTATGGCGACCAGCATAAGAGAAGCCGAAACGTTAGGAGCAAATTTATAAACCAGTAATATAATGACTATGGACAAGAAGACAATTGTTGTGGTAGGTGCCGGACAGGGTTTGGGCAACCACGTGGCTAAGAGATTTGGAAGAGAAGGGTTCCGGGTAGTACTGATGGCCCGCAATCGAGAGGCCTTAACGAGCTACAAACAGGAGTTTACCGCCGAAGGAATTGAGACACATTCCTTTGTGGCAGATGCCGAGAGACCTGAAACTTTGACGAAGGCATTTGAACAAGTGATACAGCAGCTGGGAACCCCCGATGTACTTGTATATAATGTGGGTATCACTACCCCCGACAAACCGGGACAAATAGACAATTCGGAACTGCTGCGCCGTTATCAAGTGGACGTGGCAAGTGCCTATCACTGCATCAGCCAAGTGGTCAATGAAGAGTTCGAACAGAAAAAGGGAGCTATCATGCTGACCGGGGGCGGACTTGCCCTGTATCCGAATGCGGCTTACCTGCCCTTGTCGCTCGACAAAGCTGCACTCCGGGCCATGGCCTATGCCTTGCACGAAGAACTGAAACCGCAAGGTATTTTTGTCGGTACCGTGACCGTGTGTGGAGCCATCGGCGGCAATGGGTTCTTTGCCCCCTCACGCATAGCCGATAGCTATTGGACGATATACAACGAACGAGGCGAATGCGAAACAGTTTATGCCGAAACAAACAAATGAAAAAAGATTGCAATGAAAACAAGACGATTAAGAGACTTGGAAGTGTCAGCTATCGGCATGGGCTGCATGGGATTCAGCACGGCCTACGGCAAAACACCCGAAGAGAAAGAATCAATCCGGCTAATGCGTGAGGCGCATGACTGGGGTTGCAACTTTTACGACACGGCCGAAATATATGCCACCTATCGCAACGAAGAACTTGTGGGGAAGGCCTTGAAACCTATACGCAACGAAATTGTATTGAGCACAAAGTATTCACCGGCAGCCCTCATGGGGCAAGAACAGATAGCCGGTGGGAAACTTAGTCGAAACGGAGTGCGTTTTGCCATTGAAAACAGCCTGAAACGATTACAGACAGACCATGTAGAACTGTACTATGCACACCGCGTGCCCGAGGGAACCGATGTGGAAGAGCTGGCAGAGTGGTTTGGTGAGCTTATCCGCGAAGGCAAGATTCTGGCCTGGGGCGTATCGGAGGCTACCGCCGAGCAAGTGCGTAAAGCCAATGCCGTAACGCCGCTCACAGCCGTACAAAGCGAATACTCCATGATGGCCCGCCAGTGGGAAAACGATGTGATTCCGCTTTGCCGGGAGCTGGGGATAGGCTTCGTGGCCTATTCTCCAATGGCCGGAGGATTGCTCAGCGGGAAATATACGGCCCAGCAACATTATGAAGGTGATGACATACGCCGGGTTATTTCGCGTTACAAACCTGAAAACGTAGCGGCCAACCAGCCGGTCATAGATCTGGTAAAACAATATGCACTGACCAAAGGTTGTACGCCTGCACAAATAGCACTGGCCTGGGTAATGGAACAGAGTCACATCGTGCCCATTCCCGGCATGCGGAGTGATGCTCGTATCAAGGAAAATTTAGGTGCAGCCGATATACGGCTTACCGATGAGGAATATGACACACTCACCGCCCAGCTGAACCAGTTGAACGTGTATGGTAACCGTACAGACGAACAGATAGCAGAATTGGGCGAATTGCGCACCAAGCTATACGGCAGTTCGGGAGTACACAAACAATAACGATTGTTGATATGGGCTTTTTAACCATAGCACTATTGATGGGTATGCTTGTCCCCATACAGACAGCAGCCAACGCACGAATGCGGACAAGCATAGGTCCGGTCTGGGTAGTGACACTCATTTCATTCATGGTCTCCTCACTGCTGCTGGCGGTGATTTCGGCCATCATGGGAATATCGTTACTGCCATCGGCAGCACAAATCGCCAATACCCCCTGGTGGGGCTGGACGGGAGGCATCATTGCTCTGTGCACCATCACCATAACCACCTGCCTGTTTCGTGCGCTCGGACAATTGCAGACCACCATTCTTCCCCTGCTGGGGCAACTTCTGTTCAGTCTGATCATAGACCATTTCGGACTTTTCGGCTCCATGCGTATCCCGATTTCAGCCATGCGCATGCTGACCCTGCTCCTGCTGGTTGCAGGTGTACTGTCGGTCGTGGTAATACCCAATTGGGGGAAAGGAAAAACGTCACACACGGCAAGTCGCCACACGCAGCTCTGGCAACTTTCGGCCATCATAACAGGCGGTCTCATGGCATCTATCGGTGCCATATACGGCCGATTGGGCCTCTGCCTAGGATCGGCGGTACAAGCCTCCACCACATCGTTCTTCATTGCGACCATTGTGATGGTAATTGCAGGCGTAGGCCGCGACAAACTTGGCCGTATGGGCATGGCTTTCAAAAAAGAAAATCCATGGTGGATGTGGCTGGGAGGTGTATGCGGGGCCATCGCAGTGTTTGGCAATGCATGGCTGATACCACAAATTGGAGCAGGAGCATTTTTCATGGCCCTGCTACTCGGACAAATATCGCTCAGCCTCCTGATGGAAAAATACGGTTGGCTGGGCTCGGCACAAAAACAAATTTCATACGTCCAGCTTATCGGGGTTATACTCATGATGGCTGGCGTAGCCCTAATAAGAATATAATGACAATTTTATAACGACATTTTTAGCTTTGACTTTATTTGCAAGACTATGAAACTGTATCTTGAAAACAAGACAGTCCTCGTAACCGGAGCAGAATCTGGCATCGATAGGGAAATAAATAGTTTGTTCAACCGGTGATAAACACCTAATTTTACATCGCCATGTTAAAAGAGTCACAAATTTACAACTATTGGGATATCGTATACAGTTGCTTCGTGCCACACGAAATGCTGTCGGAATACCGCATGCCCGTCCATGTACTCATCTACGTCTATTCGGGCGAGATGGTGGTTGACGACAACGGGCACACGCTGAAAGTAGGCGCAGGAAATTACGTCTTCATCAAGCGAGACCATCAGGTAAAACTGTTGAAGCATACCGTGAAAGATTCACCCTACAAAGCTATCAGTATCCGTTTCGAACGCAATTTCCTACGCGATTTCTTTGGCTCATTAGACAAGGCCTTGCTACCTAAGCATGTGCGACGTATTCGAGAATCCGCACTTCTGCTGCCTCAAACACCGGCATTGCAAAGCCTGTTCCTTTCACTCTTTCCCTACACCGACGCCAGCGTCAAACCCAAAGACGAGATTATCCGCTTGAAGATGCAGGAAGCCCTCTACTGCCTGCTCGACACGGATAACCGTTTTTACCCTACCCTGTTCGATTTCAGTGAGTCGTGGAAGATAGACCTGTTGCCTTTCATGGAAGCAAATTACACCCAAGACATGACTCTCGACGAATTTGCCACCTACACCGGACGCAGCCTCGCCACCTTCAAACGCGATTTTGCCAAGGTGAGTGACATCTCGCCCGAGAAATGGCTCATAAAAAGGCGACTCGACAAGGCATATGAACTATTAACACAGGGCGATACCAAACCGGCTGACATCTATATAGCAGTCGGGTTCAAAAACCGTTCGCATTTTTTCAGTGCATTCAAGCGACAATTTGGGGTACCCCCGGGAGAGATCAGAACAGCCAACTCTTAACAAATACATTTCCTTTTCTTTTTCCTAAAAAGTTGAGCCCCTTGTCCTTATCATTATCCGGAATACATAAAAAGAGAGCCACAATGTAGCTCTTTTTTTGTGTGGTGCCACCCGTTTTCTTGCTATGCAAAATATTGACAATCAGTGAAAAATAGCCTAATTCGGTGGAGATTTTTGCTACACCTTTTATCTCCACCTTTTGCTCCACCTCGAACGGTAATATTTTGCCGTTTTTTGCGTGCCTGGGGAAAACAAAAAATCCCGATTTCGTTTGGAAATCAAACCAAGTGACAAAGTTCATGCACGATAACATACTCGATACAGATGCGGGAGACATCGATGAGCCGTGAATTCTGCAAATACAGCCTTTTATATAATCAATCTCAACCATACCGTCAAACGAAACAGCGACTCATATCTCCTTTTTCACCTCATTGATAAGATAATCTTCGAGCACTATCTTCATACGGCCGATAATATCAGGCTTCTGTTGTCAGTCGACCAATACCTTATCATGAACGTTCACAAGCTGACATGTAGAGGAATTACGTCAACGAGAAATTCACTTGTCCGCAACAACGGCGCAGCCGCAGACAAACTCGTTCAGCCCGTCCCGTACCTCACCGCTTATGAACACGGGGTTACGGTCTTCGATTCCTGAATCTGAAAAAGTCTTTCCGACGGGGTATTTGCCCGGCATAAGGCAACCGAAAAGCCGGCGGTTGCAGGCTTTTCTTCCTGTGACCGCCGGCTTTTGTTTGCTGACATACGCGTTTTCTAAGCAGTGTATGGCGAATGTGTCAGCACTTTTCTGAGTAGGCTGTTTGTCTTTTGTTTTTTATCGGTTACCGGGAACCCATACTTTTTGTACGGAACCATCGGACATCTTGATAAGGTTCAATCCCGAAGTTTCAGTCGGAAGCATCTTCCCGTCGATGCTGTAACGTGCCACCTCATATGGTTTCTCGCTTGCGGTTACGCCGTCGATGTCGGAAGAGTCAAATTCGCTGATGCTTCTGAAATCTCGCCATTCTGGGCTATTCTTATAGGCATCTGCACAGCCTGTCGGTACGAACAGATCGATGTTTGCAGCCATAACCGAATAGAATGGCAGATAGCCGTCGGAGGTGGGAGGAACGGTTGCTTTACAGTAGATCTCTTTCAGACTGTTGCATGAAAGAGTCATGCTGGCCAACGTTTTAAGTGATGCCGGCAATGTCAGGGTTTCAATAATGTTATTGATGGCTCCCAGGCAATATATGCCCAGCTGCTCGGTGCCTTCCTTCACATTGAATTCTGTTTTCCCTTCGGGTATGATTGTTAATGTCAGTCCGTCTTTGGAGTAGATGGCCCCGTTGTACGAAGCGAAAACCGGGTTTTCACTGTCCACGTCGTATTCTTGTAGAGAGGGAAGATTGTATGAAAACATCGGTTCGAGATTTGTGAGTCCGGAACCCATGTGGATCGTTTCCAGATATAAACTGTTGAAAATGGCATATTGCCGAAGGGTTGTAACGCTATTCGGGAAAGTAGCAGTACGGATATGGTTGGAGTAGATGGCCCCGGGACAAATGGTCTCTACCCCCTCGGGCACGTCGCAGGCTTCTACAGTGTTGTCAGCCGCAAAGATATACAGCGTTCTTCCTGAAATGTCGGTCAACGAGTTACCCATATTCTTGAAATTGGGATTGTCGGCTGCTACCGTCACGCTGCTTAATTGGTAGTTGCCCATGATGGCCATGTCGCCCCATGTGGCCAAATAAATTCCGAATGAGAGCGTTTGCAGTGCGTTGCAATAGCTGAATGCGAAACTTTTAATCTCTTTTATGTTCGGCATTTCAACGGATTGCAAATGCAGGTTCTGATAGAAAGCGTAGGAATCAACGATTTCGGTAGCCTCCGGCGTACGAATGGAGGTCTGAGGACTCTTGGCCGGGCAATAGAACAGTGTTTTGAGATCTTTTGAGTAGAGTATATTGTCAACAACAGTCAGATTGGGATTGTTATTGGATACGGAGATTTTTTCCAACCCTTCCGGCCAACCCTGGTTTACTCCTAAAAAAGCATTGTCGGGTATTGTCAACTCTTTCAGGACATTGCAACCGGCAAAAAATTTTCCCAGAAATTTGTCGTTTTCTCCGATAAGGTGCATGATGCCTTGGCTGTTATCGATATAATATGTTTGATCACTCGCTGAGAGAGATTCATCGTAACCGATGATGTTGACACCTGCCATATCCAGCTTTTCCAGTTTCCCTTCCGTCGGCGCACCGTAGAGGTCAGCGCCTGCCATATCCCGTAAAGTGCGAATATCGAAGCCGTTAAGGGGTCCGGATACTTTCAACTCCGTTATGTTCCATTTGTCATTCTCTGAAATGAGGGTTGCCAAAGTACCCGGTGCAGTTGTTGTTACGTCCAGTTGGGTAGCCATGCCGGAGACGATGGAGACAACCATGGCAAAAGCAGCCAGCCCGGTCTTTTTAAAAAATGAGTAATCAGTTCTTCCCATATTAATCAGATTTAAGTTTTTGTTTTTCAAAAATATTCGATTTTATTTCAAATATATATAAGTTTTGCGATAGCAGCAAAGAAATCACATATTTTTTCTTTTTCATAGATCTGCATACAAACGGATGCTTCTCCGTTTTTCAGCAGCTTGGTCTTCTTCAAGAAGAAAAGCACATTGAATGAACTTCTTTTCATTTTTCCTACCGTTTTCAGCTTGAATAAAAGTAGGAATCACACCCATTTTATCGCTACACAAAACATTGATAATCAATTGGAACACACTAATTCGGTGGAGATTTCTGCTCCACCTTTTATCTCCATCTTTTGCTCCACCTCGAATGGTTATATTCTGCCGTTTTTTGCGTGTCTGGGGAAAACAAAAAATCCCGATTCCGCTTGGAAATCAGGATTTTACTATCTTTTGCTTTTCTTCAAAGTGGTGCCACCAGGAATCGTAATCTAACGATAAGTGGCTGAATATCTTTGATGTATCTTTTAGCTAAAGAAGTAATCTCCCGCTATTGCTCCAC
>JFBN01306126.1_pt1 | contig 24038 bp, 18 predicted proteins | sample 768741 | NCBI WGS metagenome assembly JFBN01 (sample SAMN01983846, study PRJNA193217) | chicken gut metagenome | biome: terrestrial biome; isolation source: ceca of Broiler chicken | host: Gallus gallus | place: United Kingdom: England | collected 2010-09-07
CCCATGTCTACCTCGTACAGCCAACCGGGGAAGCCGTTGTTCAGAAGCACCCGCCGCGCCGTTTCGAAATACCCGTTGTCCGCCAGCGCGAACAGCAAAAACGGCGAACCGATGAACCCCGTTACCATGCGGCAGCCGTGGCGCACCACGTTCTCGTTGAGCTGTGCGGCGAGTTTAGTGCGGTGTTCTTCCGGGACGATGCCGAAGTGCAGAGCGACCGCCTGCGCCGTCACCGTGTCGAATGCCAGCCTTCCGCTTTCCGTGAAATACTCTTTCCGCACGCGCACAAGATGCCGTTCATATTTTTCGCGGTAAATCTTCTCCTCTTTTTCTTTTCCGAGAAGGCGCGCCGCTTCCGCTGTGATCTTCAACGAATTTGCGTGCAGAACATTGGCCAGATAACAGTTGTCCGTTCTGCCCGACGGAGAATCGGAAATCAACTGTTCCCTGTCCATCGCCAGCCAATCGCCGTATTCGTGCCCGCGAGCGATGAGCCCGTTTTCCATCGTCGCCTCGCGCGCGGAGACGAACTTCTCCATGGCGGGGAAGTTCTCTTCCAAAAAGGAAACATCCCCGTACATTTCGTACAGCGTCCACGGCACCATGGTGACCGCGTCGCACCACATCGCGTCCGTACCGCATTCCCCCGTCGCAGAGGGTGCGACGTACGGGATACGCCCGTCCGCCGTCCGATCGTCGCGCAGCGTTTTCAGCCACTTTTTCATGAACGCGCGGATATCGTAGTTGTATGCCGCCGTGCGGCAGAACGCGTTGATGTCTCCCGTCCAGCCCAAACGCTCGTCCCGCTGCGGGCAGTCGGTCGGAATATCCACAAAGTTCCCACGCTGTCCCCATATTACGTTTTCGTACAGTCTTTGGAAACGCGCGTTGTCCGTTTGAATATACCCCGTGCGCCGCATATCGGTATGCCGCACGAGGGCGGTAAAACACTCCTTCGGAAGTTCCGCGCCCTCCACTTTCAGGTAACGAAAACCGTGGAAGGTAAACTCGGCGGAAAGCGTATGTGCGCCCTTGCAGGTAAAGGTGTCCGTCGCCTTCGCCGAACGCAGGTTTTCGGTGTAGAAATTGCCGTTCACCAGAATTTCGGCGTGCCGCAAAACGAGCGTGCCTTCGAAACCGACGGGCGTTCTGACTTCCACCACGCCCGCAAGGTTCTGCCCGAAATCGTAAACAAGCTCGCCCTTGGGCGTGCGGATGACCTCTTTGACGGGGATTCTCTCTACGGTACGCACCGACTCGCACATCTGCGGTACGAGCGTCTTTTTATCGAACGCAACGGCGACGGGCGTGAGCGGCTTTAAGTCCGCCGTAAAGTCCTGCGTCTCCCCGTCGTAGATGCCGCTTTCGCGGATAAAACTCTCTCGTGCGCTCCAGCGTTCGTCCGTAGAGAGAATACGTTTTCCGTCCGCAACGAGGTCGGCGCAGACGGCGGTCTGTTTTCCGTATGTATCGCGCTTTCTCTCCCAGGTGAGCGCGCCGCAATACCAACCCTCGCCCACCGTGAGCGTGAGGACGTTTTCCCCGTCCTTTACAAGCGCCGTAATGTCGTACTCCTGCACCTGCAGGGTCTTGTTGTACGACGTCCAGCCGGGCGCGAGATACCCGTCTCCCACCCGCACGCCGTTGACTTCGGCAAAGTATACGCCCAAAGCCGTAGCGCGCAATGTCACTTGTTTTGCGGAACGCACCGTGAATTTGTGTTCCAGAACAAAAACATTCGCCTGTTCCGCCACACCGATAAATTTTCCGTTCAACATATCATTTCCTCAATACAAGCACCCCGTGGGGCGCGAGTTCGATATTCCCGCAGAGCGCTCCGACCGTGAGCAGGTCGCGGCACCCGCCGTCCGATCGGACAGAACATTCTCCGTTTTCCGTTTCCACCGCCGCGACGACCTTTTCTTTGCCAAACCGCGCGGTGTTAAAACGCTTGACGAACGGCGCGCCGCCGAAGCCGTTCAGCCCGTTACCCGAATAGTGTAACGCAATTTCCGAACAAATGCAAGAGTTCTGCAAAAATTCGCAGCAATTTTTCAGGCCGGCGGCTTTTCATGCCGGCGGCGCGGCCCGCTTTCGCCGACGCCCGATGCGCCGCGGCCCGAATACGGTTTGCTTTCCGTATGTGTCCTGTCCAAAACTTAAAGAATACGGGGACATACTCTGTCCCCGTATTCCATTGTCTACAGAAACCCCGGCTTAAAACGCAATTATCGAATATGATTTCCTGTCTGCGGCAAACCCTGCCGCTTCCGATGCCGCATAAATATCGCAATACCTTTCGCTTTTCGGGAGCGATCCGACGAACGGATCCCCCGAAACCTTCAGCCGCGTCATTACTCTTTGCCGCCGCCGAAGGTGATGCCTTCGATAAAAAATTTCTGGCAGGCAAGATATACGACGATCAGCGGCACCATTGCCATCAGCGCCACGGCACAATCGAAATTGTAATCGTACGCCGACGTGGACATATAGGCGATGAGCTGTTGCAACGCGATCTGGAGCGTCCACATCGACGGATCGGCGGTCTCCAAATAGACGAGCGCGCCCGCATAGTTGTTATAGCCGCCTACAAAGCCGAAGATGAACTGCGCGATGAGCGCGGGCTTGGAAAGCGGAACGACGATCACAAAAAAGATCTGCCAAAAGCCCATACCGTCGATCTCCGCCGCCTCGATGATCTCCTTTCCGATGCCGTCGAGATAAGGGCGCAAAAAGAATATCGTGCCCGCGCTCGCGAACAGCCCCGGTATGACCATCGGAAGCCACGCCGCATAACCCTCCGTCCAGCCGATGTTCTGATAGAACATATAGCTCACGAAGCCGAACGCGCCCAAGGGAATGAACATCAGCGTAACCGTGAACATGAACAGGAAGTTCCTGCAGGGGAAGTTATATTTGGAGTAACAATAGGCCACGAGAAGCGATTGCAAAAGGCTCGAACACAGCGGGACGAGAGTGATCCACATGGTGTTGATGAACCCCCGCAGAATGGACGGGATCCCGTCCACCATGAACGGATCTTCTCTGAAAAGGCGCAGGTAGCCTTCGAGCGAAATAATATCCGGCCACCAGATATAACTTGTGGCGGAAAGATATTCCGTACTGCTGGTGAGCGACGTAACGATGATGATCGCGAAAGGCGCCAAAAGCCACAGCGTGTAAACGATAAGGATCGCGTAGATAATGATGCGCCCGATGTAAATCGGCTTATCCCTCTTTTGACGGACAGGGCGTTCCTCCGCGCGCGGAAGCTGCTGTTCCAATGTTTTCACGTTTTCCATTCCGATCATTCCTCCGCCGTCGCTTTATTTCTCGCGCGTATTACAAAGAACGAGATAAGGAAGGTAACCACGAACAGCACCCAGCTTATGACAGAAGCATATTCCATATCGCGGTTCTTCACGCCCATGAGATAGATATAGTAATTGACCGTAAGGCCGACGTCGTCCGGGCCCGCGACGCCCGTCCAGTCGATCGGGGCGAGGATCGTAACGGAATCGAACACGGAAAGCCCGTTGGTGATGCTTGCCAGCAGCAGGAAGAGCGTGACGCCCTTGATGCCGGGCAGCGTGACGTTCCAGAACTTATGAAAACCGTTGGCGCCGTCGATGCTTGCGGCCTCGTAAAGAGACGGATTCACGTTTTTCAGCGCCGCCTTGAACATGACGATACCGTATGCCGGAGCCTGCCACAAAATGGTTATGTACACGCACCACACAAGCCGCGTAGGATGATCGTAGCTGTTCAGCCATTCGATGTTTTTGCCTAAAACGGCATTGATAACGCCGAGGTCGGTCGAAAATATCCATCTCCACATGATCGCGATCGCGACCGAAGAGCAGATGTACGGGATAAAGAAGATCACCTGAAAAACGTTGTTAAACCGCTTGATCGAATTGAGCAGGACGGATATGACGAGCGCGATCAGAAGCGTCACCACCTGGGCGGACGCGAGCCAAAAAGTGGTGCCCCACGACTTCCAGAAACGCGTATCCTGAAACACGTTTATAAAATTCGCGTAATCGTTCCAGCGCATCGTGGTGAGGTCGTTATAGTCCATATCCGTAAACATGGAGACGAACGAAAGCACGACCGGAACGCCGCTGAACACAATAAAACTTATGATGGGTACGAGCGCAATGCCGAAACACATCCATTGCACGGGTCTCCATTTTTTTCTTTTCGGCGGCAGCCGGCCCGCTTCGCCGCGTTCCGCGACGGGGCCGACGGCCGCGACATCACTTTCCTGAGCCATCATATCAGCGGATCCCCTCTATGACACAATACATGTTGTCCAGTTCTCCCTTGGCGCTGTCCTTGTGGTCATTCAAAAAGTCGGTCAGCGTCATCGTGCCGCGGCGCACATAGCCGTTGAAATCGTTCGCCCAGTTTGTGACCCACGAACCGCTTTCAAAATATCCCCAGTCTCCGCGGCCGGTATTTGCAGCCATCATCGCAATCGCGTAGTAATTTTTCCCGCCGTTCACTTCGCTGTTGTACGCGTAAGCGTCGCTGAACAGCACGTCCTGCGCCATGGGCGAAACCGTGCCCGTGTAGGCGATGTACTGCTGTCCTTCGGTGGCGACCCAGCTGATGAAGTCCCACGCCGCCTGATACTTTTCGGGATCGGAGCATGCGGGAATAACGAGGTATTCGGAAATGCTCGCCGTCGTGGAATTGCCGACGATGGGCGTTCCGTCCACGACCTTCAATTCGCCCGTATAGATTCCTTCGGGATTATCCGCCGTAACCAGATCGTCATAGCTTTCCCCGATCACGCGCAGATATTCGTTCGCGAAGGTCTCATCCCCGCTGTAATAAACGCTGCCGCCCTCGTATTCGCGGTACGTTTCGCAGGGGCACATGTTGAAATCTGCCGCGTTCGACTGCTGCAATCTGTCGTTGATGCCGCCGATACTGCCCCTGACCATCGCGATCTGCGCGGTGTTGAACCAGTTGTCCGCACTGCCCGTATCGGGATTGGCGACCTCGTAGCCCTTGTAAGTCGTTCCGTTCGAAACGTCTACCGTGTTCTCCTTGGAAACCTGCAGGGATACGTATTCTTTGACAGCATTGTACTGCGATTCGATGGCGTATACGCCGTCCATGGACGCTATATCGCTCTGGTTCACCTTGTCTTCGTAAAGCACGATCTCGCCCGCGTTATATGTATTGCCGTTGATCACGGTGCCGTCTTTGGTCACGATGTAGTTCGCGCTCTGATCCAGAAGCGTGAAGTCGTAATCCTCTCCGTTGAAGCCCATAACGTCTCCGCCGACCGACCAGCCGTAATTGAACCAGTATTCGGACACAAAACCGTAATTGGAAGTTGCCTTTTCGGGATTCCACGTTTTCGTGAAGTATTTGAGGATGTTGCGCATTTCCTCCCAGTTCATGCCGATGCAGTTGTTGAACACCTTGTAGACCGTGCGCCCGTCGAGCGTTTGCGAAGCCTGCGCGCCGTCGAAGGGAGCTTCTTTATACTCCGCATAGCCGTGCGGCTGCACGTTCGGATATTGTTCGGCGAGCTCTTCTTCCGCGCAGGAAATGATGTTGATGCCCTGCGCCTCGAAGAGCGCCTCGTTGTACCAGTTGAACTGCGGGTTGCCGCCGTAAGGCACCGCCATGAGGTTCTGCCCTTCGCCGACCACGTGTTTTTCCTCTCCGGCGCCCTGTGCGGCGTTCGCGTTATAGGTCATGCGGCCCCAGTTCATCGCCTGTTCGGAAATGGTGTTCTGCTGAAAATCTTCGTCCGCCGCGGCATATTCCGTAAGATCCAAAAAGTAGCCGTTCGGCGCACGGCGGCTGTCGCGCGAGATCATAAGCGCCTGCAAGCCGTTGTCGTTCTGGCTGTCGTTTACGGCGATCACGTTGCAGGAATAGTCGGTGCTCTGCGTGAAGTAGTTGGAAGAAGGCGAGCCGTTCCCGTTCTTGATCGTAACGTAAACGCCGTCCTCTTCATAGCCGACGCCGTCGTTATACGCCGCGATGAGACTGTCCCATGCCTTTTGCGAAGTCGTGTTGATGCTGCACAAAAAGGTGATCTCCGTGCGGTCTCCCTTTTCATGTTCGCCGAGCTGTCTGCCGCCGCCTCCGCAGCCTGCCAGACCGAACGTAAGCGCCGCCGTAAGGCACAAAGCGCAAGCTCCGAGTCTTCTGAACTTCATAAAAATACCTCCGAATTGTTCTGTTTATTGCTTCGGCGCGGAATGCGCCGCTTTTTTCATGCTTTAGATTTATATCCGAACCCGTATGCCGCCGCTCTGCGGCAAATCAATTCTCTCAAACATTTTTGCCCGCCTCTCAAAAACAAGACTGCCCGCGCGCAAAGCAGCGCTTTGCGCGCGGCGCCCCGTATTTTTTCATAACCCCGAAGGCGGGTTTTCCGCCTTCGGATCAGTTTTTTGCCTCCGGCCGCCCGAAGGCGGCCTCAAATCATGCCGCCGTGCCGACGGAGAAGTAGATAACCGCGTCCTGCGGCGTATCCCACGTGAAATAGCCTACCTGCACCGCCTGATCCGCGTACCCTTCGGGCAGCGTATAAGTCGCGACCTGTTCGCCTCCGAAGGAGGTTACGAGCGCGCCGTCTTTGATTTCGACTTTCAGCTCGATGCCTTCGCCCGACGTGATCGCCGTCCTTTCATCGTCCGTCAGATTATGTACGGGATTTTCGCCCCACTGGTTCAGGTTGGCGTTCGCGTCGAACAGCGTATTCTCGCTCGTATACGGAGCCCACGCCGCATTGCAGTACTGGATGGTGCCGTTTTGGTCTCCGTTATGATAGCGGACGATCAGATGCTTGCCGTCTGCAAAGCGGAGAATAATGCCCTGCGTATGCATGTTGTGCTTACTGTTGTTCCAGTTGATGAGAAGGGTCGCCGAAACGTTGGTATAGCTGTCCGCCGTGAGCACGTTTAAGGTGCCGCTGGCTCCCGTATACGTGATGTACGCGTTTTCATCGTTGACGTGGGTGAAGTCGTGTTTGTCCCAATCCCAGCCAACCAAACTTTCGAACATCTGATACTCGAAAGCAAGTTCGTCAACGGAAGCGCCGCTTTCGCCTACCGTAAAGGCAACGTCAGAATACCCTTCGACAGAAGCCGTATAACTGCCGTACGGCAAATCGTTTACGACGATTTGCCCGCCGGAAACGGAAGTTTCGACGTCGGCAAAGAAGGCTGTTTTCAAAACGACTTTCGCGCCGTCCGCGATCGAATTACCCGAAACGCCGTGTTTTGCGCCCGTGACGGATAAAGTAACATCTGCCCTCTGGATCTGTTCAAACGTCGCCGCAATCGTATACGTTTCCTTTTTTGCCGTAAACGTATACGTTTTGCCCTGCAAGCCCGAAAGTTCGATCTCGCTGCCGTCGACCGTGAGCGTAGAGATTATATAATCGCTGTCCGCATTGAAAGTTACGGAAACGGTATCGCCGATCCTGACGTTTTCCGTGACGGTGAGGCTGCCGTTCGCATCCGGCGCCGTTTCATCGGTGATGACGACGTCTTTCAGATAAACGGACGCGTCTTCGATGCGGAAAGTTCTCTCTTTGCCGATGATCCCGCTCGCAGTGGTGCAATAAATGCCGACGTAGCACTCCAGATCCGCATAGCTTGCATTGAGAACCTTTGTATCGTAATAGGTGCCGTTGATGAAAACGTGAACCTTGTTCGCGTCGCGCACGAGGGTGAGTTCGTATTTGCCCGCGGCGATCTTCGCCTTGTCGTCATCGGTGAGCGGATTTACATATCCCGTCCATTCGGTGCAGAGGTTGGTGCCGTTGCTCCAGATATTGCCTTCGCCGTTCCAGGAAACGTGAGAATCCCACTCCTTTTGGATCATCATGTACCCGTCTTCCGCGAAAGAAGCGCCCGCAAAGCGGATAAACACGCCCTGGCGCTGCCCGCCCGCAACGACCGTTGCGGTGATGGCAACGCTTTGGTAGGAATCGTTGCTCGAAACCCACTGCGTGTCGCCGGTGGTATGCGTGATGATGCCTTCGTTCTGTTTGCTCAGATCGGAGGAATCTCCCCAGCCCCATGCCAGAGTAAGATTTTCAAAAAACTCGTATTCCAGCGTTATCTCCGTAACGGAAGCGCCGTCTGCACCTACGGTGAAGGTCTTTTCGGCATATCCCTCTACGATGACGGTGTAAGTTTCGTCCTCGGAAACCACATACGAAAGCGTCGGGGCGATTTTGCCGCCTGTAACTTCGCACTCTATGTCGCCGAAGCGGTCGCTCCGCAGCACGACTTTCGTGCCGTCTTCAATGGAACTGCCGTCTACACCGTATTTATTGCCGATGAGGGAAATTTCCACCTCCGCCTGAACGGGCGGCGCGAACACAGCCTCGACTTCGTAAGAGGAATCCACACGCACTTTAAGCGTATTGCCGGATACCGAACCGATCATTTCGTGCCCGTCGACCAAAATGCTTTCGAGAATGTAATTTTCTTCGGGCGTGATCGTGATCGTTGCCGTTTCGCCTACGGCATAAGAATTCTTGTCGAAGGAAACGGTGCCGTTCTCCATATCCGCCGCGGCGGTGAGCGTCAGTTCATCGTCAAAGTAAGAGGAAACGTCTTGCGTGTAACCGTAATTCCAGGTCGAAGGCCGTGCGGGATCCCACACATAATAGCCGAAGCGGAAAGACATATCCGCATACTTTGCATCGACGGTGAAGCAGTCGATAAACGTGTCGTCCGCAAAGAAGTAGATGGTAGCGCCCTTTTTGACGAGGGTCAGATTAAATCCGTCGCTTTCCCACTTTGCTTTTAAGTCCGCGAGTTCGGCAGAGGTATTGCCCGTGCTGTACAGTTCTTCGCCGAACGCGTTTGTCGGATTCCACGCATTCTTATTCTTGGTGATGTTCGTTACGAGGGGATTGGGATCGCTTTCGGTGCCCCAGCCAAGGCCGTTGCCGGCCGGCAGATATTCGAGGCGGAAGTTTCCGCCGGCGTAGCAGCTGCTGATCGCCACAAAAGAGCCGTCTTCAAAGCGGAGCACGACGAATTCTTTATTGGTATGATTGCCGGATATGCTGAGCAGGGATACGGCAAAATCGCCCTCGAAGCTTTCATTCGACAAAAGCCCGATGCCCCACGTGTTCGAGAAGGTGAATTCGCCCTCGTTCACGTTCGTAAAGTCATAAATTGCCTCGGGCCAGCCGAGCGAAGTTGCCGGAACCACGTCTTCGAACATATCCCATTCGAGCGTTACGTCGTCAGCGGAGCCGTCTTCGCTCACGGTGATCTCCTGCGTCAAATAACCGTCCACGCTGATGGTATACGTTCCCGCGACGACGTCCTGTATTGTGGCGGTGCCGCTGTTGACCGTGCCCGTAAAGTCCTGCGCGCCGCCCCTGCCGAGCAGAGTGACCGTCGTGTTATCTGCAATGGAGTTGCCGGAAACGCCGTATTTTACGCCCGTAATGCCGAACGCAGCGTCGACAACCACGTCCTGCGCGAAAGTTACGTCTATGTCGGGCGCCAGGGTGTCCACGCGGTAGGTATACGTGAAGATACCCTCGTTTTCTTCGATCAGCTCCGTCTTGTCCGTGCCGTCGATCACGAGCGACCCGATATGATAGCCGCTTGCGGGCGCGAGGGTGAGCGTCACGGTATCGCCGACCTTATATTCCGTTGCGGTGTCATAAGTTACGTCGCCTTCGCCCGTCTTGTTGACCGCAAGGTTCGCCGCGCCGACATATTCGGAAATATCCGTTTCGATCCTGTACTGCCAGGTAGAATTTTTTACGACGTCTTTCGCATAGAAGCCGACGTAAACCAGTTCTTCCGCATATTCGGATTCGATGGTCGTCTTTTCGCCCAGTTTGCCGTCGATGAACAGATAGAAGTCCGCGCCGTCGCGCACGAGCGTGAGTTCGAGCGTGCCTGCGTCGTGTTTGGCTTTGAGCTCGTCGGAAATATTGACGGTAGAGTAGGAATGATTGCCGTCGCCGTCGATAACGTCCCAATCGTCCCTTACGCTCGCGAAATGGTTGTTGTCCGCGCCGACAAAAGCGCCCTCTCCGCCCCAATTTTTGTAACCCTTGCTCAGATCCCATTCGATGCGGTGATCCGCATAGATGAAGACCGGGCAGACGGAGCCGTCTTCAAAGAAGAACCAGATGCCTTCGCCGTTGGTCGTGTTGGAGCATTTGACGGTGAGCGTGACCGCGACCTGCTCGTACCCCTTTACGCTCTGCACGGCAACCGTGTTGCCGCCTCCCTGCGTAAAGTAATGCTCCTCGGCGCTCGTATGCCCCCATACGGTGGGAACCCAGTCGGCCCAGATAGAGCCTGTGGTGAAAGCGGAATTGCTTTCCAGAACGACTTCTCCGAGGTCGACCTCTTCTCCCGCTTCGGAAAGAAGCACGCCGCCCTGATAGCTCGCATATCCCGTTTTGCTCACGGTGAGCGTATACGTTCTGCCGACTTCTACGTTTTCAATGGTGAATGCGCCGCTCGCGGAATCGAAGTCGACCACCGCGTTGTCGTCGCCCAGATCGATTGTAACGCCCGTGTAATCGGTGCTGACCTCGCCTATCGTGCAGAGCGCGACCGAACCGCTGACGGTGCCGTACTCTTTGGCCTCAGTCTGCTCCGTTGCGCCGCATTCGCATTCTCCCGCGACGAAAACGTGTTCCCCATAGGAACTTTCGTCGATCGCGCCGTCGTCGGGACACACTTTCCAGTGCTGCGTGTCGTTATATGCCCACTGCGTATAGCTGTGCGTGTGCGTATCGCCGTTGCAGGCGACGAACAAGCCGAGGCTCAGGCACATCAGCGCGGCCAAAACCGCTATGAGCAATTTTGCCTTTTTAGTCATTTCTTCCTCCTATAAAATTTGTTTTTATATAAAACGCGCGGAGCGTTTTATATCGTCGTTGAGGGCGTCAGTTGATCTCCACCGCGATCGCAATGTTTTCGGTAAACTCGCTCTTCGGCACCGTAAATGTGAACGAACCGCCCGAGCCGAGCAGACTGCCCGTATAATCGACCCCGTTTACGGTGAGGGAAGTGACCTTTGCGCCGTTATAGGTCGTAATGCTGAAAGTCGCGTCCGCCTGCTGCAAAACGTAATCCCAGCCGTGCGATTCCTGCACCGCCCCCTTGCCGGTGCCGCCGTATGTCACGGTATAGTCGTACGCCAGCAATCCGTTCTGACCGAAGCGGAAAAACGTGGAGGGGTTCTGGAAGCCCACGGAAATGTAATCCGCCGACCACTGCGACCAGAAGCGGTCTGCGTTCAGGTCGGTGCCGTCGTAGTTGAAGGAAAAGATATGCACGGGATCGATGCCGAGCACGAGGGCGTCGCGCTCTTCCTGCGTTTCCACGGAATAGCCCGCGAATTCGAGATACTCCCAGGGGAAGAACGCCTCGATCGTGTACCCGTAGCACTCTGCCGTATTCACCTCGCCGCCCAGCTGCTGCGAGGCGACGACGGGCATTTTATCCCACGTGGTGTATGCGCTGTTCCAGCTGTTGTAATTGAGTTTGGGTTCATACGTGCCGTCCGCAAGAAAATCGAACTCGAAGCAGAGCGCGGAATCGTAGCCCTCCGTGGAAGGCCCCATATACATTTCGATACAGCTGTTGTAATAAGAAGTCCTGGAATGGTTCACATAGATATTGGTGCCCGTTTCCTCGACCTGCATGCCGAAATATACGCCCTTTTCCCCGTACGAGGTGGTAAACATGATGTCGGCATACTGCGAAGCGTTGATCCTGTCTACCGCGGCAAGCCATTTCGATTCGCTCCAACGCGCCTCGTCGAAAACGCCGTCGAGCGTCATGTCGGCGTCCGCTTCCGCCACCGCGTGGCCGGGATTTGTAAAGGAATACGGATTCGAGTCTTTCACGACGGTCGTTCCGCAGCCCGCAAAAGCCGCGCACATAAGGGCCGCAAGACAGAGCCCGGAAGTTACTTTCGTTATCTTTTTCATCGTTTTTCGCCCCCTTTTTACGCTTTTCCTAAAATGCGGATCTCAGAGATCCCGACGCGGTCCTGCCCTTCGGGCACGTCTACCGTGATCTTGGCAGAAGTTACTTCTATATCGTAAAATTCCGCGAACGCCGCCGTGCCGGACTTCACATAGAGAAGCCTGTCCCCGTTCTGGCCGCCGAACTGACAGTATTGCTCGGTGTCGAAGGCGATATCGCGCATCACGCGGGTGCCGCCGTCCGCAAGGGTCAGCTCGATTTCGGAAATGTTGTAGAAGATAGAACTTTCAAACGCGGAGTTGTACACCATAATGGCGCGGATGGAAGTCGCCTCGGAAAAATCGAAGGTGAAAGTCGCCGTTTCGGTGATATACGTCTCCCTTATATAATCCATAAAGATGGCGTTGGCCGTTTTATGAACGGACAGGAGCCCGTCCGTCGCGCAGGCGATATCCTCTGCGGACTCGTCGGAGCAGGTCGCCGTCATGCCCTCCGCCACGTTTTCGTAGCCGCTGGCTGCCTCCGGCAGAGGCTGCATGGAATCGGTCGGCCCGTTCGTATAGGGCACGTCGATCATCTCGCCGTTGATATCTTCCACCGTGATCCATTTCAGTTCGTCCGTCGCGGTATAGCGCGCATTGCCGCCCGCGATATAGTCGTTATGGCGGTGATAAATGACGAACGTCTGATCGCCGAGAGTGGCAAAGGAATGATGCCCCGCGCCGGAAACCGACTGGCTTTCCAGCGTAAGCGAACGCAGGAGCAGGCCGCCCTCCTCTTCCGTCAGTTTGCGGAAAGGCCCCATCGGGCTGTCGGAAACGGCCGTCGCCACGCTGTAAGCGCTCGTACCGTAGTCGTTTACGGAAAAGGTAAGATAATACGTGCCTTCCCCTTCCGCCTGGGTCGCCGATTCGTGATAAATTACGTGCGGGCCCTCGTTGCATTCGGCGGTTTCGTAAGAAACGCCCTCGTTTTCATCGTTGCGCCAGTCTTCCACCGTATAGTAATTGCCCATGGAGACGAGCTCCACGTTGTCCCAGTCGGGCGTGAGCCAGTCGAACATATGTACGACCAAAATCCCCGTCGGGCGGGACAAATTGCAGTAGAGATATTTTTCGCCCGTTACGGGATCGACGTAAGGGTGCGGGTCGATGTTGCCGAAGTAACCGGAGCCCCAGATCAGGCCGCACGTCCTTGCGTCGCCGCTCTGCGTAATGCCGAGCTTATCGTTCGCCTTATAAAGCTCGTCGGGCGCGAAGAGACAGAATTTTGCGTAATAATGCGGGAAAGCCGCTTCGTAATATACGCCGTTCTCCTCGACGTAGGCGTATTTGCCCGTAAGCTCGTCTTCGGCGGTCATATCGGAAAGCACTTTGCCGCGCTCCGTGTTGTAACCGTTGTGTACCCTGCCTTTATAGCTGCCGTCTTCCTGCTCAAAGAGATGGCAGTTCTCCGCCTGGCTGAAATCCACCATAGTGTACGGCCCCGCGGGGTCGGACGATGTTGCCACATACATGTTGTACATGTGCGCGTTCATAACGACGCCCTGCCCGGCGCTTTCGTCGGTATAGGTGGAATCTGCTTCGGGCGTGGCGCTGAAAAACATATAGTACAGCTCGGTTTCCTCGTCGTAGATGACTTCGGGCGCCCACAGGTTCGACGCCGTGGCCCTGCGCACGTCTTCCGACTGGCGCTGCAAGAAGGTGGGGCCTACGTCTTCCCAGTTCACGAGGTCTTTGGAACGCATCGTCGTAAAGCTGTTCCACGTACCGAACAGGTAATAATAGCCGCTTCTTTCCATGTCGTCGAGCACCTGCGGGTCGGGATACCCCTGCTGTACCTGGTTGCTGTAAAACAGCTCGGTGTTGTAGACGGTGTTGCCGTCCGCATCCTTTGTTTCTCCGCGGTAGGAAGACAGCTCGTACTCCCTCGCGCCGCAGCCGGCAAAGCCGGCGGAACACGCGAGCACCAGTGCAAGGCCTGCCGTGAGCAACAGTTTGGTCTTTTTCATCTTTTTCTCCTTATATAGAATTTTTGTTTGCGTTTGTTTAGGTCATCCGTTTAAGCCTTAGGCGCGATCTCACAGCCCGCCGCAACGAGCGCGTCCGTGAAAACGGAATACGTTTCCGTTTTCGGGTGCACGCCGTCGTCTCTGAGCATCGAAGAGTCGATCTCGGAACAGGTATCCACGCAGGTCACCCAGTCGTATTGAGAGCACCATTCCGCCATATATGCGTTCGTTTCTGTTACCTGAGACGCGTACGACGTGTTCGTCCTTTGGGTGATGTTGAACCACCAGATCTTTGAGGAAGGATAACTCGTATGCAGATAGGTCAAAAGCCTCGTCAGGCTCGCTTCGGTAAATTCAACGCCGTCGCGCGCGTCGTAAAAGTTGTTCGTGCCCACGTGCAGCACGATGTTCCTGGGCGCCGTGCTCCCGATAATGTCGGAAAAGACCGACTCCCAATGATAGGAGGTCGTGGAGCTGATGCCCGCGTTGAGAACGTCTTTGTCCGCGGCGTACGTTGCCATATAGTCGCCGATAAAATAGTCGTCCATAAAACTGTCGCCGATAAACAGCGTGGAGTTTTCCGTAAGGTCGGCGCACTTTGCGGCGCCGCTCGCGATGCCGCTCGCAAAATCCGAAACGTCATACAGCGGGTTTTCCGAAGAGGAAAGATTGATGTATTCCACATCGACGCGGAAGATCACCGAAAAATGTTCGCTCGACGCGCGCACGTTCACCGTTTCGCTCTGCCTCTTTAACGGCGTTACGGTATTGTCTTCGATCTTTATCGCGGAAGTATCGTATGTATACGTGAGGGCTTCCGCCTTTTCGGGGACGGAAAACACCGGTTCGATCTCCGCAAAGGTATAGTGCTTTTCGGAATCTATGTATACGGTCACATCGTCTATGGTGAGCGTGCCGTACCCGTCGTCCTGCTGCCCGCCGTTCGGGTCTTCTCCGTTTTTCCCGCCGCAGCCGACGAACCATGCGGCGCACGAGAGCGCCAGTACCAAACATACCGCAATCCATTTTACTCGTTTCATTTTCTTCTCCTTATATCCGCTTTCCGCAAAAATTTATATCAGTTCCACAATGTTGCCGGAAAGGGTGTTGCCTTCTTTGAAAGCGTCTCTTTCCGTATAGTTCCAATCGTCGGTATTGAGCACCTCGTGCAGATAATCCAGGCTGGCATGCCCCTGCACCTTGTTGCCGCTGATCGTCATTCCCGTTACCGATACGGAGGAAATGCTGCTTACCTGCACCGAGCCGAGCACGCACGCCACCGAATGGTATGCCGTAAAGGTGTTTCCGCTGACGGTGCCTCCCTGTATGTCGTAGGCGATATTGGAGGTATACCCGACCAGCCCGCCGGCGCGGATCGCCAGATCGGACGCGTCGTATTCGGTCACCGCGCAATCCTTGACGGATACGTTTTTCGCGGTGATCGTGCCGCCGCTCCCCTCTACGCAGCCGAGCACCCCGCCGAACCATTTTTTGCCCGTGACAGTCGAATCCTGCACGGTCACGTTCTCCAACGTCAGGCTGCCGTTCGCAAAGCAACCGATCACCGTTCCGACGGAAAATCTGCCCTTTACGTCCGCGCCCGAAAAGATCACGTTCCTGATCTCCATAGAGCAGCCCGTCACCCAGCCGAAAAAGCCGACGTCGTCTGCGGCGGGGTCGTTCTTTTCCGCATTCGCGGAAGAAGTCGATGCCTTTTCCGCCTGCAGGCCCGAGACCGTATGCCCCTGCCCGTCAAACACGAAGCCGTCCAGATTCCTGTATTCGGAATCGACGGGCGTCCACGCCTCGCCCGAAAGATCGATATCGGCGGTGAGCTTTAACGTAATGCCGGAAAAATCGTCTACCCAGCCCACCTTGTCCGCCCATAGGCGAAGCCCGTCTGCCGTGCTGATCTCCACGGTATCGCCGACGGCCTTATAGCCGATCTCTTCCTCCGTGGTCTGCCCGCCGTCCGTTTCGCCTTCGCTTTCCTGCCTTTCCCCTCCGTGACATGCCGCCATGATGCCGAGAGAAAACGCCAATAGCCCCGCCAAAACGAAAAACCCGTATCTTTTCATCGTTTGCCCCCCCCCGAAAATTTTATTTACTCAGTTCGACGGGGAATATTTCGCGCACGATCTTCCCGTCGTACTTTTCTATCTTGCGGATGAGCAACTGCGCGCTCCGCCTGCCTATGGCGCTCAACCTCCCGCCGACGCTTTTGACCTTGCGGCAGTAAGGCAGGTATTCCGAAAAGCGGTCTACCCCGTATATCTCGCCGTGAAAACTTTTGACGTGCTCCATTGCCTCCTGTACGACCGCGGCGATCTCGTCGTTGAAGCAGAAAATAAAATCGTTCTCGTTTTCCTGCACGCACCTTTTGATTTTTTCCGCGGACTGCTCTTTTGCGTAATAATTATAATAATACAGATCGCAGCCCAGCCCGAGGCTTCTCAAAACGGAAACAAAGTTGTCGCCGCGGCCGTCTCTCCAATTTTTGTCCCCGCTCACATAACAGGGCCTCTTTGCCCCCGCCGCGAACGCCTCCTGCGCGACCAGCTTCGCGCACTGGTACTCGTCGGAATAGATCGCGTTCACACGGTCGTTTCTCGGCGTGACCCCGCATACCAGGAGAGGTATCTCGTTCTGCTCGCAATAATCGACGGCGTCGTCCGTTACCCCCAAAAAAGTAAGCACGCCGCACGCGCCGTTCTGAACGCAGGAAATTATATCTTCCACGCCGACATCCTTTCTTACGACGGAAACGAGCGGGCGATACCCCTTCTCCATCATGTAATCGGTGCAGTGGTCCATGCAAATGGAAAAAAACGGATTCGTCAGCGAATTGATGATGACCGCAATGATGCTGGATCGCTTGGAACGCAAAAAACCCGCAATGCGGTTGGGGACATACCCCATCTCCATGGCGGTCTGCTTCACTCTTTCTTTCATGGCGGTACTGATATCGGAGCAGTCCCGCAGCGCGCGGCTGACCGTATTTTTCGAAGTTCCGATCCGTTCCGCAATGTCGTCCAATGTGATCACTTTCTTCTCCATACACACCCTCGCTCACCGAATTTCTTCTTCTGTTAAGTACTGTTTCTGCTCTCCCGCGGGAGAGCAGAAAGGGCGCCCTTTCTGCTTTTTTCTATTTTCAAAAAAATTCTATCATACATTATAAGTAATGTAAATAGGAATCGAAAAATTTTCTTGTTAAAAAATTTTTTTACCGGATTTCCGCAAATTTATGTACACTTTGTAAACATTTTTACGTTATTATATGTAGTTTTTTAATTTAATTGTTTTTGTTTTTAGATTATCGGTATCATAAAATATCGGATTTTTGACTTTGTAATGTAAAATCGGCACACGACCGTACCGTTTGGCCCGCCGCCTTTTCTTCTTTTCCGCGATCCGCTTTTTTCCGTCAAACTGCCGTCTGCCCGCTCTTCGCCGCAACCGCAACGGGCTGCCGAAATAAATTCGTCGGGCGCATCGGGCAAGCGTGTTTCAAAGAATTTTATCCGTCCCGAAAAATAAAAACGAGCGGCCCGTTCTCCGCTCGTTTCTCTGCCCGTATTTACGATGTTTGTTCCTTCGCAGACCGCGACATTCCCCAACGGTACGCCCCTCCGGGCCCTTTACGGGTCGGGAAAACCGATGTCCCCGCGCGGCCTGCTCCTCCCCCGGAACCTGCCGCCTCAATGTATACCGAAACCAAAGCCTTAAATCGGAAGCCGCTCATTCCGTAAATATTTTATTTTATGAACGTGATCAGGCCGTCGAGCGGCTTGAAGCCGTTTTTCAAATAAAATTTTTCAGACGGAAAACCTCTTTCGGTATTTAAAATGATCGCGTTTATCCCTTCCTTGCGCATTTCGGCTTCGATCGATTTCAAAAAACCGCTCCCGATCCCTCCCCCTTGCAAAGCCGGCTTTACGCAAAACTGGTCGATATAATATTCCGTTCCTTGAATCCATGGTTTTTTCATTCCTATGCACAATGCGGCGATCCCGGTTTGCCCTTTCAGTACATAGCCGAGAAAATAATTGTTGGCCATATGGTTCTGAAAAAAACTGACCACCTGCGCTCTGGAATCGTATGCGTCGTGCCACGGAGATTTCGTAAACGCGTCGATATACAGATCCGTACATTCTTCGACATGTTCCTCTGACATTTTAAGGATATCCATCTGTTTCACCCGCTTTTATGGTTAAATATCGATCTTTTGAAAACGGTTCGCCGAAAGTTTGCAGCTTATGGCGGAAAATGCGGCATAAACGGCGAGCCCTATGGCGAGAGCGATTATCTTTGCGCCCGTGTTATCCGAATTTAGCCCGTTCAGCGTTACGGAATACAGCGGCGTCGCCCAACGTAAAACAATAAAAACGCCAATCAGCAAGAACACGACGGTCGCGCCGATCGCAAACGGAACCCCGATTTTGTCAGGCCGTTTGAAGTAACGGGGGAAAAATATTAGATTGAATATACCGAGCAACACCGCACCGTTGCCGACCAAAGCAAAATTTGCGGATATTCCCGCCTGATTGACAAACTGTTCCGCCGGCAAAACAGCTCCTTTGACTGCGCCGATAGTTCCCACAAGCAGTAAAACGATACACTGCAACCCGATCGTGACGAGTATTTTCGCAAGAGGGATACGCTCTTTTTTTACCGGCAACGCGCAGGAAAACGCAATATCGCCGTTTTCTCTCGTCATCATACAACAGAAAAACACCGAAAGGCAAGAGAAAAAGAAAATAACTTCATACGGATAATTCGGCACAAACACGAGCGCGGACAATCCCAAAAAAATAAACGATGTCGGATGCAGGCAGAGCAAAATTTCTTTTTTAATCAGTGCTAACACGATCCTTTCCCTCATTTGCTTTTTCCAAATGCACCATGATATTATCGACGGTAACGTCTGATACAAAACTGCCGTCCGATAACGGGGCATCATATTCAATCAACCCTTCATATCCGTCTTTTACAGATTTTACGCCTATGGCATTCGCCGCGGTTGCGTCCGCAAGAGAGGAAAAACGTCCCAACTTGTATTTGCCGAGCAATTCTTTCAGCGGGCACGCCACAAGAATCTTACCCCGTGATATATAAACTATATCGTCGGCAATCCGCATCAGGTCGGAAGTGATATGTGTGGAAAAAAGTACGGATACCCCTTCTTCCCGCACAAGCCGTAAAATGATGTCGCAAAACTCTTCGCGCGAAATAGGATCGAGTCCGCTCGTCGGTTCGTCCATGATGAGCAATTTTGCTCCGTGCGAAAGGGCGAGAGCAAGCGCAAATTTTACTTTCATGCCTTCGGAAAGCTCTTTTACCTTTTTCCTTTCGGACAGCCCGAATTGCGCAAGGAATTTTTCATATCTGCCCTGATCCCACGCCGCATAAAAGGGCGCGCATGCTTTGCGGACGGCGGCAAGCGTATTCATAGGATAATATCGGAAACCGCCGCCGACATAGCCGACGGTCTGTTTGACCGCCGCTTCTTCCCTGTAAATATCTTTCCCGAAAACAAAAACGGCCCCTTCTGCCGAAATAAAACGCATAATGCCTTTTATAGTCGTGCTTTTTCCCGCGCCGTTTCTTCCGATGAGTCCGCATATATGCCCCTGCGGCACGCAAAAACCGACTTTGTCGAGCGTGAATTCAGGATATGCTTTCGACAATCCCTTTACTTCAAGCGCATTCATTTTCGATTTCCGTTTTTAACATGATTGACTGCATTCCAAAACGATTCCACATAGGAAAACGGCTGCAGGGCAATGCCCTGCCCCTTGTCCGCCATCAAGACCAGCGAATCGCCCGAATTCAGCGAAAACATATCCCGCACCTCTTTCGGAATGACGATCTGCCCTTTAGGGCCGATCTTTACCGTAGCCAGAAACTTACCTTCGGGAAAATTCTCCATTTTTTGCTCCTTTTAAAATTAGTATTACTTTTCTTACCTTTCTTACTATTATATAATACAATTTATAAACGGATTTGTCAAACAAAATCATGAGCGCATAAAAAAAGAGTTCCCCTGATATAAGAGAAACTCTTTATAATGCCGCCGCGCGGGCAGCCCGCGCGGCCTTCCCCGCTTACAAAATTTCGATTTTCCATTCCATGCCCTTGCAAACGATATACGGATCGTTCGGCAATGCCTCGAAATCAACGGCGCCCCCGACGCCTCCCGCGTCGCAGGCATTGATTTTCCAGAGAAAACCGTCTTCCGTCTTTTTGAGCGCGGAATCATAGATGATACCGATGCGGTCTATAAGCGCCGCTTCCTTTACGCCGTGAAATCTGACGATAAAATTGCATTGCCACGAAGTATCGAATTCGATCTCGATCTCCTCTCCTCTTTGCTCCAACCTTTTCAGAAAAGAATCATGAAACCCTATACTGACAGACATCAAATCTTCCGCATCCGTCTGATTTTTGATTTCGAACCATTCAGGCAACACGATCTCCCGCGCGTACTCCTTGAACATCGGAAAATCTTCAACGGACACAGCTTTACGGACGCGCAGTTTTTTCCACAAATCTTTATCGTCTAAAACCCGGCCGCACCCCGTCCATTTCATTCTCTGACAGCCGAACGCTTCCTCTTTGACAATAAACACCTGTCGGGAAAGATGCGGCTGTCTTTTCCACATGTCAATTCTCTGAATGCGCGTTCTGTCCCGATCGAAAGCGAGAATTTCGGATTTCCACCCCGCCCCTTTTACCGCAAAAACGGGAGAAACGTATGTTTCTCCCCTGTCTTTGATGATTGCGATCATAAGTATAGCGCCCCTTACTTCCGCCCCAAACAAAGCAAGACTTCTACGTGCTTTGTCTGCGGGAACATATCGAAAGGCTGTACGGATAAAATTTCGTAATACCCCTTCAATCCGTCGCCCGTATAAGCGGGGTTCTTTTTGAGTTCGTTCCCCTCTTCGATCAGCGCGCCCGTCAAAAAACCGACGTCGCGCGCCATCGTGGAAGGGTTGCAGGAGATCATCGCGACCTTTGCGATGCCGGACGAAAGGATGGCCTTGAGCGTTGCCCGGTCTATCCCTTTGCGGGGCGGATCGACGAGCAGAAACGCGTTTTCCGCGCCGATTTCAGCGATCAACCCGGGAAGCACGTCCTCCACTTTCCCGCAGATGTTGAACATTTTATCTTCAAGCCTGTTGTTCGCTTTGAGAGCGTCGGCACATTCGACCGCCTCGCCGACCGATTCGATGCCGTAAGCCCTGTCCAGCGTCTTTGCCAGCATTGCCGTAAGAAGCCCGCCGCCGCTGTACGCGTCGATCGCGACTTTTGCGCCGCTCGAAGCGGCAAAGCGGACAGCTCGGTCGTACAGTTTTCTGCAAACGCCCGAGTTGACCTGAATAAACGTGTTCGGCCCCGCTTCATACCGTATGCCGCATTCGTTCGCGGTATACCTTCCCTCGCCGTGGATCAGCCTGAATTCCGGGCCGAACACGGTGTTCGTGTCTTTCGGGTTTACATTGTGCCAAAGGGAAAAGGTATTGAACTTCTTTTCCAGCATGGCAACGAGTTCGCGCTCTTCGGGCAATTCCCGCCCGTACGTGACGGCGGTGATGATGAAAGCCCCTTCCACTTCGCGCACGACGATGTGCCGCAGCGTTCCGCTGCGGGTCGTTTCGTCAAACCCGCGCACGCGGTGCTGTTTCATATATTGCTTAAATACGGAAATGATATCCGCCGCCCACGAAGGATGGATCGGGCAGCGCTCTACAGGTACGATGCGGTGACTGCGTTCCGCATAAAAACCGATGACCGTATTGCCGTTCGCATCCCTGCCGACGGGGAGCTGCAATTTGTTCCTGTATTCGAACTGGCGCTCGCTCTTGACGGCAAGCGGCACTTCCGCTTCGATCCCCGCGATCTTGCGCAGGGTGTCCTGCACCGTTTTGCTCTTCAACTTGAGCTGTGCGCCGTAGCGCAAATGCTGCAGTTGGCAGCCGCCGCATTTTGTGAAAACGGGGCAACGGGGACGCACCCGTTCGTCCGCAGGGGTCAGAATTTCGAGCGCTTTGGCATAACCGATGCGGCCTTTGACTTTGAGCGCCTTGAATTTGACCTTTTCCCCGACGACGGTAAACGGCGCGAAAAACACCGTTTCTCCCTTATGTACGATCCCTTCCCCGTTTGTGCCGAACGACTCCACCGTTCCCGTGAACTCGAAATTTTTTTCCGTTACGACTCTTTCCACAATTCTCTCCCGCACGGCGAAAAACTATTGTCCGCCCTCGCCGTTTCCGCGGCTCTCACCGCCGCTTTCTTTGTTTTCTGAATTACTCCCGGGCGCGCTTTCGTCCGCACCCTCTTCCGGAACGTCCGCTCCGAAATCCCCGCCGAATACGTCGCCCACGTCGTCTCTCGGGGTCTGCGGATTCGTTTTTGTCCGCCGCCCGCCGCTTTTATCTATTTTCGAAACGTAAAGCGACACCAGTTTTTGCGCCTCGTGCATCATCCACTCGTACAGGAAAAACACCGCCGTACCGCCGACGATGAGTATCAACCAGATCCAGTCGCGCATCCAGTCGAAAGGCAGGGCGAACATCTCGCTGAACAGCGCCCACGTCGCGCACAGCATCCCGTCGAACCAGACCGCCTTGACGGGGAAAGCGACCCACCGCCCGATCTTCCACTTTTCCTGCAAAGAGGCCGCGACGGGGTACAGCCCGAAAAACACGATAAACGGAAAATGCTTGTAGAAATTGGCGATGCCGCCGAGCGGAAGGCATAAAAGCGAAGCCGCCGCATATGCCAAAAAGCCGCCTGCACGGAAATTCTTGGCAAGCGGCAACATAAGGGCGACTCCGGCGAACACATAACCTACTATGAAAGTGAAGGGCACGTTCAGCCCGATGATCATAAATACCGCCGCAAGCGCCGCCGAAACGGCGGACAAGGCGATCTGGAAAGATCTGTTTTTCATTGCGGGTCAAAGGCGGCGCGTCGCGCCGCCGTTTTTGCGGCTTTTATCTGCAGCCGCAGCAGGCATTCATGCAGCAATTGAAGAGCATATTGCAGGCGCAGCACGTAGCGCAAAACTCGCACAGCCCGCCGGTTCCGCCCATCTGCGACATGCCGTTCCCGTTATTGCCGTTGCTGTAAGAAGAATCGTCGACAGGCCTTGCCGGGCCGCTCCTGTACGAATTGCCGCCCGTCTGCGCCTCCGACTGACGCCGGTCGTACTCTATTTTTTCTTTGAGTTTGGCGTACGTCGTCTTATACTTTTCGTTTTCGGGTTCGAGCTGCAGGGCGATCTCCAGCTGTTTTTTGCTCTCGTTCACCCAATTCTTCCGGTAAAACACGATGGATTGCAGATAATGCCATTCGGCGGGACGCTCGTTGAACGCGTCGAGCGCGCTCTGCGCGGCATTATATTTACCCTCGCGGATCAGTTGCTCCACGTTGGCATAGGAAGAATCTGTTTTGCTGGAAGCGGCGCTCTCGCGGCGTTCCGTCATGATCTCGTTATAAGCGACGTCTATTTTCCCGAGCATCTGCGCCGCTTCGTTGCCGGCCTCGCCTTCGAGAAAGCGCTCTTCCGAGTATTTCTTTTTGAGCGCCTCGTACCGTTCGGCGATCTGTTCGTCCGTCATTTCCTCGGTGACGCCCAGAAGATCGTAATATTTTTTATTCATGTTTTCCTCCGCCGACTATTCGGAAGCGATGTTCGTCGGCTTGACTTTTTTGTGACAGCCGCACATGACCTTTCGGGTCGACGCGGGCATGCCTCGCAAAATGATGTTGTCCGTCAGATCGGTATTGAAGTAAAACCTGATGTTTTTCAGGCACTCCGCATTTTCCGCAAATACGCTTTTAAATACGAAGTCCACCTCTTCCCTGTTTTTTGCCAGCATTTCGTCTTTTGTCGGCGCTTTGTACGCCGATACAAACGGATTATAGTTTTTCTTTTTTACGTCTTTATCGTAATCGTCCAAAGCGTCGATGAGATACACCCACTTGCCGACACCGTAAAAGAGCTTGCGCGTGTATTCGGTCGCACTTTCTCCCAGGCAGTAATCGGA
>JFBN01304371.1_pt1 | contig 23928 bp, 22 predicted proteins | sample 768741 | NCBI WGS metagenome assembly JFBN01 (sample SAMN01983846, study PRJNA193217) | chicken gut metagenome | biome: terrestrial biome; isolation source: ceca of Broiler chicken | host: Gallus gallus | place: United Kingdom: England | collected 2010-09-07
AGAATCCACAACCATCTCTCTTATAAACTAGGTAAAGCTATGATAGAAAATTCTAAAAGTATTCTAGGATATATTAGAATGCCTTATGTGTTATCTTATATTAAAGAACAACACAATAAAGAACAAAAACAATACCAAGAACAAATTAAAAAGAATCCAAACTTAAAACTTCCAAAACTAGAATCTTATAAAGATTACAAAGAAGCCTTAAAAGAAAAAGAATGTTTCACTTATAAATTAGGGGAAGCGTTAATGAAAGCAGATAGGGCTTAGTATAGGGGTGGGTATATGAGAATGGTTTAGGTGCGTAGGTTGAAAAAGAGATTGAGGGAAAATAGGAGAAAATGAAGTAAAAAAGTTTGGGATTAAAATTATATGTAGCGTTACAATAAAAGAGGAGGAAATTAGAATATTCAAGAGAATAAATTCAAGAGATTTGGTGGTGAGGAGGAAAAGAGAAAAGAGAATATGGTAAAATAGCAAAAAATCAAAAAGGGAAAAATGTATGTTGCACAAAGGAATGATGAAAGTACAGCTTGCTTTAAAGAAAGCGAGCATTAGAGAGAAAATTAAGAAGGTAGAGGCTAGAGTTGTTGAAGAATTACAAGGAATTGGGAAGCAAAATTTTAGAAATGAAATTGTGGATACTCTAAAGCAGTTGGAGGTAGAGGAAAAATATGCTCCTAATGGTAAAGATAATTTTCTATTATTTAGTTTTGCTTCTGAAATGGTTGATTTAGGTCGCGTGAATCTTGGAGATTATGTCCAAACTCTGGCAGTACAAAATGCTTTGGATAAAACTTTTGGGTCTTGCAATTATGACTTTTATGATAGAAACGCTTTAATTTATTATGATTCTAAGCATTCTCCCCTTCGCAATAATGCAGTAGTGGTTATGCAAGGGTGGTTTGCTAATCTTAACCAAAAATGGTTGCCAAATGATTCTTTAAAGCCTGTGTATGTTGGGACTCACTGGACTAATGGGACAATTCAATATTTAAGGCATTTGCTGATTTATCGCCCACACTATTTTAATGGATTGGAGATTGGGTGTAGAGATTTATGGACTTTAGAGAATTGCTATAAGCTTGGCATTAAAGCGTATTTTTCTAGGTGTTTGACTTTGACTTTCCCAAAGAGGGTGGAAACTCCAAAGCAAAATAAAGTTTTTTTGGTGGGAATTCCAAAAGAATGGTTGCAATATATACCACAAGATTTGATTAAAGATGCTGAAGTAATAGAGCAACAAAGTGTTCGTTTGGATGGTGTTTATATGCATCAAAGATATTATGAAGCTACAAGTGAACTACTTGAACGGTATAGAAATGAAGCAAGATTGGTGATTACTCGTGCCTTGCATTGTGCGGCACCTTGCACAGCTATGGGGATTCCTGCTGTATTGATTGCAAAAGATCCAAAGGAGAATATGACGCGATTTACTGCAGTAGATGGGATATTACCCATTTATATGCTACAAGATTTACAAGAAGGTAAAGTGGATTTTAATCCTTGCATATTGGATATTGAGGATTTGAAGCAATTGATGTTAGAAAATCTCAAAATGAGTATTCAAAAGGCTAGGGGAGAGAAAGTTGATGAAGAAAAATTATGTGAGATTAGAAAAGGGATTATGGAATATAGAGTTTGTAAAAATAAAATGGTAAATAATGTAGAGGGGGGGGGGGGGGCAGATAGCTGCCTAGTTGTCCCCAATAAAAATACATGGAAGGAAAATTTTGAATATAGTTTAGAATTTGTAGAGAGGTATAAAATTCTTTTGGATTTGCTTCCGCGAGCTAAAAAATACAAAAAGATTCAATCAGTATTGGATATTGGCTGTGGAAAGTAGTATTTGAGAGATGTTTTAGAACAACAGCAGATTCCTATTCAAAAGTATGTGGGGATTGATTTGTATCTACACAAAAAAGATACAATCATTTGTGATTTAAATAATGAAAAACTTCCAAAGGTTGGAAGCTTTGATTTGGTAGTGTGTGCTGGTCTTTTTGAATATATCTATGATATTAAAGGACTGTTAAAGCAGATTTTTGATTTGAAGCCCTTTTATATCTTGTGTAGTTATAATTTTTATAATCTTAGTCTTGTCCATAATCCAATATGGGTAAAAGATATGGCAACTCAAAAAGAGATGTTGGATTATTTTATGGAGACTGGGTATAATTTGTTTGCTTATAAAACTGATGAAAATAAAAAGTATTTACAGACAGGATATTTTTTGTTTGCGAGTCGGAAAGTTTTGGAAATTAGTTAAAATGCAAGCTTGAATGAAGAGCGGCTATTTTATATTGAATTTAGAGTAATTGCTATACAATGCCACTAAAAATTAAATAAAAAGGATAAAATTATGGTTGCTTTTAAAGGAAATGCAGTTAGTTTGAAAGGTAAAGAAATCAATGTAGGTGATAGCGCACCCAAAGTTGAGCTTATTGCTGGGGATTTAAGCGCAAGAAGTGTAGGTGGAGCAAGTGGGAAGTTTCAAATCATCAATGTTGTGCCTTCACTTGATACAGGTGTGTGTGCTACACAAACAAGAAAATTCAATGAAAAAGCTGCAAGCTTGTCTAATGCTGAAGTGTTTGTAGTTTCTCTTGATTTGCCTTTTGCACAAGGTAGATTTTGTAGCATAGAGGGTATTCAAAATGTTGTGGCGTTGAGTGATTTCAAAAACAAGGCTTTTGGTGAATCTTATGGTGTGATTTTGGCAGGTTCGCCATTAGAGGGATTGCTTACAAGAGCTGTGTTTGTGGTAAATCCAGAAGGTAAAGTGGTGCATAAAGAAATTGTGAGCGAAGTAACAAATGAGCCAAATTATGATGCGGCTTTAGCGGCAGTTAAATAGGTGTTGATAGATTTTAGATAGAAATTAAAATTGCTAGGCAAGAGTGGGTTAGTCCTAAAGCCCTAGCAAAATAAGGAGGTTGTGTGCTTTTATATCTGCATGGATTTAGGAGTATTGGGCTTTGTTATAAAGGTAGTTTGATAGCTAAGTTTAGTCCTAATGCACTCACACCAAACCTTCCTTATGTGCCATCTTTGGCGATGAATCTTGCACAATCTTTGATAGAAAAGCATCAAAAAAATCATAAAATTTGTCTGATTGGAAGTTCGCTTGGTGGATATTATGCAACTTTTTTGGCAGAGAAGTATCATCTAAAAGCAGTGCTTGTAAATCCCGTGGTTGATGCCTATAAGACATTGCTTCCTGCAATTGGGAAGGTTGATGTTTCTTATAATGGTGAAAGTTTCCTTTGGACACTTGATTTGGTAGAAAGTCTTAAGCAATATTTTGTTGATTTGATTAGTCCAGAGCTTTATTGTGTGTTGCTCCAAAAGGGAGATAGGGTTTTGGATTATAGAGTTGCAGAGCAGAAGTTTAGAGATTCTAAGCTTGTGATACAAGAGGGTGGTTCGCATCATTTTGATGATTTTATACAACAAAAAGAATTAATCTTGCAGTGGGAAAAACTTTAAGATAATTAGATACTTTCTATATTCAATCTACATTTTCTGTAATTAGAATTTTTATACTTTTTCTTAAACAATAAATTGTTATAATAGATAAAATACAATCGCATAAGGAATGACAAATATGGAGCAATCAACTCTTAATTTATTAGGTAGTTATATGCCGATGGCACAACGCTATAAATCTCAATTTTCATCGCTTAATACACTTCTTAGCAAAACAACATTGACGGGCAAAATTAGCTCTTTGGATATTGCAGAGAATCTTTTTGATTATATGGAACAAACTCAAGAAAAATTTGAAGAGCTGCAAGAAAAACTAATAAAAACCATTATGGAGCAGAATTTTTTAAATGTCTATGAAGAGGCGCAAACTTCCTCAAAGGTGCTTTCAGAACTTCTAAATGCTTATTTGCAAAGTCGTTATGAAGAAATTTTGGCTCTTTTAAGAAGTGATGTTTTAGAAAATTGCATGGACAATCAAGAGGAAAAAACCAAAGAAGTACAGCAAGCGATTTTTGATTATCTCAAAGAGTTTGCTAAAAATAGTGGTGCTTATAAAGATGTGCTATTGTTTGATGATAAGGGAAACACCTTAGAGGCACTTTTGCCAAAAGTTGCGCCAAAAACAGCTTTAGCAGCGATTTTGGAGGCTCATAAAATTGAATCTTTTGGTGATTTTTTTAGCAAGGTTGATTTTTATCAGCAAGGGGCTTTGCTAGAGGAAAGAATGGAGTTTTTCTTCGTATTGCCTTTGCGTAAAGAAGCAGAGCAGCCAGCGAATTTTGTTGCTGTGTTTGTATTGGATTTTCAAGGCATTTTTGAATGGCTTAATAATTGTTTTCCTTATCGTCTTGTTCAATCAAATCTTGTCATCACGAATCAAAAAAATGTTGTTTTATTTTCGGATAATCCTAAAAATTTTTCTGTGGGAAGTTCGCTCAAAACAAACACTCTTGAGGGGTATCATTTCATAGAGTTTCGCTCTAAAACTTGTATTTTTGCTCAAAATGAAATTGGTTCATTGCAAACCAAAAATATTGTAGAAAATTGGAAAGTATGTAGAATCCTCCCTTTGTATGTTGCTTTTGATATTAAAAAGCAAAATAATGAAAAAATTAATCCAGATATTTTAAAAGATTCATTACTGATTACAGATGAATTAGATGCGGTGATTGCTGAGGGAGAAAACATCAATGAAGAATTAGGCGATGCAGTCATTAATGGAGAGATTATCGCCTCAAAAAGCCATTCTTATACATTAAATCCAATCTTAAATAATATTCGAATTTTAAGTGAAGAAATGAATACTTTGTGTATTCAATCTGCTGAAGAATTACAAAAGGGTATTTATGGCGCACTTTTTAATACTATTGGATATTATTCTAAATATGCAGTAGTGGCAATGGATAATTTTTTGAGAGAATGCGTTTGTGAGATTAGTTGGATTAAAAACGCTCCAGAGTTTAGAAGGTATTTGCTTGAAGGGATACAAGATAAGACTTCATCAAATACTAAAGAAAAGATAAAATCTCTTTTGGAATGTTTGGGTGAAAATTTGAAAAATTACTATAATATTGTTTTCTTTGATAAAGATGGAAATATCTTGCACAATTCTCTTGAAGATGCGAAATATGATAACGAAAAATTAAATATCATTGAACGACTTGGTAATTCTGTGCATAATAATGGAGTGATGATTTCTAATTATGAGGCTTCACCTTTGTATGATGGTGATTCTACAATGATTGTGTATGCTGGAATTAAAGAGGGTGTGCGTGTTATTGGAGGGTTAGCTTTTGTGTTGGATATTAAAAGAATATCTTCTTTGATTAATGATATTATGCCAAAGGGTTCCCCTATCATTTCTGACAAAAGCGAAATTTTTACAGTGGTATTTGATAGCCAAAAGAATATTTTAGCTACTACAAATCCGGAATTTACTTTTGAGGGTTATCAGTTGGAAGATAAGATTGATTTTAAAAATCTCAAAGATTTTAAGAAAATTATTAAAATTGATCAAAAATATTATCTTTTATGCACAGAGGTGTGTCCTAATACTAAAAATGGTTTTGCAGAATACACCAAACATTCTCTTTATTCTCTAGTGCTTGTTGCACTCAAAGAAGAAATGCTAGAGTGTTAGTGCCACAAAGCTTAAAGGATTAAGAATGATTGCTACATTTAGCACACAAGATTTGGATTTTAAAAGCCGTTTTGGAGAGCTTTTAAAGCGTGGTGCAATGGATATTTGCAATGTTGAAGAGAGAGTGAAGAATCTTTTGTATGAAATTAAAGAAAATGGAGAAAATGCCATTGTTTCACACATTGCAAAGTTTGATTTGTGGAATCCCAAAAATTTGGAGGAATTAAAAATCACTCAAGATTCTATGCAAAAAGCCTATGAATCTTTGCAAAAACCTTTGAAAGATTCTTTGCAAAAAGCGTATGAAAGAATCTTTGCTTTTCATTCTAAACAAAAGCCAAAGACTTGGTTGGACTTTGAAGAAAATGGAAGTATTTTGGGACAGAAAGTGAATCCTGTGGATAGGGCAGGGCTTTATATACCCGGAGGCAAGGCAGCTTATCCTAGTTCGCTTTTGATGAATGCGATTCCTGCTATTGTTGCAGGGGTAAAAGAGATTGTTGTATGCACTCCAACTCCTAATAATGAAATCAATGAATTGCTCTTAGCAGCGATGTATCTTTGTGGTATTAAAGAAGCATATAAAGTAGGTGGGGCAAGTGCTGTTGGTATGATGGCTTATGGTTGTGGCAGTGTGAAAAAAGTAGATGTGATTACTGGTCCGGGTAATATTTATGTTGCAACAGCAAAAAAACTTGTGTTTGGTGAAGTGAATATTGATATGATAGCAGGACCGAGCGAAATTGGAATTTTGGCGACTTCACAAGCTAGAGTGGAATATCTTGCGTGGGATTTGCTTTCTCAAGCTGAACATGATGAAATGGCAAGCTCTATTTTAATTACGCCTTGTGAGAAATTAGCTAAAGAAGTGGCATTGAAAATAGAAGAATGTCTCCAAACACTCCCAAGAAAAGAAATAACAGCCAAATCTATTAACGAGCGTGGGGCTATTATCATTACCAAAGATATTAATGAGGCTATTTCTTTGATGAATGAGATTGCACCAGAGCATTTGGAATTATTAGTGGAGAATCCTCTTGAAGTTTTGCCAAAAATCAAACACGCAGGTGCAATTTTTATTGGTGAAAATACTCCAGAACCTATTGGGGATTATATCGCAGGTCCTAATCACACATTGCCAACAGGTGGTAGTGCAAAGTTTTTTTCTCCTCTTGGTGTGGAACATTTTATGAAAAAAAGTTCTATTATTTCCTTTTCTAAACAGGGAATTATAGAACTTGGAAGAGAATGTGGAATCTTGGCTCATACTGAAGGATTAGACGCACATAGGAATTCTGTTTTGGCAAGATTGGAAGATAAAAATAAGGAATAAATTATGGAACATATTTTTGAAGGGTTGCCAAAAGATAAGTGGTTGGAAATTATTTTTAATGCTTCTAATAACCTCACAAGTGCAGAATTGATAAGGATACTAGAAAGGCTTGCTGCAATGGAAATTTTATTAGAAAAGCGTTTGGGAGAGACTTGGGAAGAAGAATTACAATATCTTTTAAAAAGTGAGGAGGTTGCTGAGGAGATTCACCGCCATACACAAAATCTAGCAATAGAATCTATGGGGAATATTCTCACGCAAAATGAATAGAATCTTTTTTTTGTTGTTTTGTTGTATTTCGTGGCTTTTTGCACCTATACAATGGAAGGCTAATAAGACAATTGAGCTTAAAAAAGATGAATTTTATGTGATAAAATTGCAAGCTAATCAAGCGCAAAAGACTTTGTATTTTCGTTGGACTTTGTTAAAAAATGAGGGTTTAGTAGTGCATTTGAATTATGATTCTTTTCCTCATCAATTTGTTTTGTATGAGGATTATCAAAGGAATTGTTATCAAATAAATTTGTGGAAAGCACAAGAGAGATATTATAGCCAAGAACCTTATTTTTTGTTATGTTTTAAGGATTACAAAAGGGTAGATAAAATCGCTACTTTAAATTTCTATCTTTATGAAGGCGGAAGAGATTTTAATATCATTGATGAAAGGAAAGTGCCAAATGGAGGCTTTGGAACAAATTAATCAAAAAATAGAGGATTTTTTAGAAGAGCTAGAATCCCCGATTGTTTTAGAATTATCTAGCAAGATTCAAAAAGGTAAAATGCTGCGTAGTAAGTTGGCTTTGAATATTGCTACTGAGAGTGAAGAATGTATTTTGCTGTGTGCAATTATTGAGATGATACAAAGTGCCTCTTTGCTTCATGATGATGTGATAGATAATGCGACAATGCGTCGCTCAAAGCCTTCTATTAATGCAATTGCCGGAGATAAAAATGCAATTATGCTGGGCGATATTTTGTATTCTAAAGCATTTTGCGAATTGACGCAATTTCAAGAAAATTTCCCTATGATTCCTCGCATTGTTGCTAATGCTGTAACAACTTTGGCAATAGGTGAAATGGAAGATGTAGAATTAGCAAAACAATTTAATGCTAATGAGGCGAAGTATCTTACAATGGTGGAGCATAAAACCGCATCATTGATAGAATCCACTGCTTATGCGGCTGCTTTTTTGTCAGGGAGAAATCAAGAAGAGGCAAAAAGTTTTCGAATCTATGGGAGAAATTTGGGGATAGCATTTCAAATTATTGATGATGTTTTGGATATTGTCTCTAGCACACAAACTCTTGGAAAACCGGCTTTGAGCGATTTTAAGGAAGGCAAAACTACCTTGCCTTATATTTATTTATACCATAGTTTAAACACAATCGATAAAAAACGCCTTGAAAATGCTTTTGGCAAGGAATTGGAGCAAAAAGAGCAAGATTGGATTTTGGAGAATCTTAAGGCAAGTGGAGCTATCCAAAAGAGCATAGATTTGGCAAAACATTTGGGAGAAGTTGGAATTGAAGCTATTTCCAACCATTCTTGTGATAAACTTATAAAAATAATGCAAGAAATGATTAATAGAGATTTTTAAGGCAGGAAATGGAATATTATATTTTAAGCTACTCCCATAAAAATACCGATATTGCATTGCGTGAGAGAATGGCATTGGATACCAAAAATCCGCAAACTAAGACTTTCTTATTAGAATTAGTGGAGAATAAATTTATAGAAGAAGCTGTGATACTCTCAACTTGTAATCGTATAGAGTTTATTTTGAGTGTGTATAATGCACAAAAAGCAGAAGAATTTTTATTGGCTAAATTGAGTGATTTTTGTAAAATAGACATAGATACATTAAAACAACGCGCAGATTCTTATGAAAATATCGCAGCAATTCACCATCTTTTTAGTGTGGCAAGTTCGTTGGATAGCTTAGTTGTCGGAGAGACACAAATTTCAGGGCAACTTAAAAATGCGTTTAAATATTCTTATGACTTAGGTTGTTGCTCTTTGGAAATTTCGCGTGCGATTCATTTTGCTTTTAGGTGTGCTGCAAGTGTGAGAAATTCTACAAGCATTTCGCAAAATTCTGTTTCTGTTGCTTCTACTGCTGTGGCTAAAGCAAAGGAGATTTTGGGAGTTTTAAAAGAAAAAGAAGCATTGGTAATTGGTGCTGGAGAAATGAGTTCTTTATGTGTAAAGCATTTGGTCAATCAGCAGGCTAAAATCGTGCTAATTAATAGAGATATTAAAAATGCAGAAAATCTTGCTAGTGAAATTTCAAAAAATCACTCTGGAGTGCAGATACGAGTAGAGAGTTTTGGGGAATTGGGAGCATTGATTAATCAAATTCCGCTTGTATTTACAGCAACAGGAGCACCACATACAATTATTACACAAGATATGGTGGAATCCCAAAAAGAAAAGCGTTATTGGTTTGATTTGGCGGTGCCTAGGGATATTGATAAGATTTGTGATGAAAATATTTGTGTTTTTGCTGTTGATGATTTGCAAGATATTGTTAATAAAAATCTTGCATTGCGGGAGGAACAAGCAAAAATAGCTTATGGAATCGTTGGTCGTCATACGCAAGATTTTTTTGCATGGTTGCAGACGCTTAATGTAGAACCTTTGATTAAAATGATTCGCCAACAAGCTAAAGAGGCGAGTTTAAAGGAAATCCAAAAAGGGATTACAAAAGGTTATCTGCCACAAGAATATGAAAAAAATATCGAGAAGACATTGCATAATGCCTTTAATAGTTTTTTGCATAATCTCACAATCAATCTTAAATCGATTGCAAATACTCCCAAAGGTGATGGCGTTGTCGAATCTTTGAGATTTTTGTTTGAGCAAAACACAGAGCCTTTTATGGTAGAAAAATATAAATGCGAATATTCAGATGATAAAATCATAGCTCTAAAGGAATAAAGATGAGATTTTCTAATTTTTTTATCCCCACTCTTAAAGAAACTCCCAAAGATGTTGTTTTAAAAAGTCATGAGTATTTATTGCGTGGAGGATTTATTCAGCAGATTGGCAGCGGAATTTATAACTTTTTGCCATTAGGAAAAAGAGTTTTGGATAAAATCTCAAAAATTGTCAAGCAAGAAATGGATAATGCAGGGGCAAATGAAGTTTTGCTTGGCTGCGTAACCCCTGCTAGTTTGTGGCAAGCTAGTGGTCGTTATGAGAGATATGGCAAAGAACTTTTGAGATTCAAAGACAGGAAAGAAAATGAATTTGTTTTTGGTCCAACCCATGAAGAGACGATTACTGAATTAGTCAAAACTTATGTCAAAAGCTACAAGCAATTGCCTTTGCACCTTTATCAAATACAAACAAAATTTCGTGATGAGATTCGCCCTCGTTTTGGACTTATGCGAGGAAGAGAATTTATAATGAAAGATGGTTATAGCTTCCATAGTAGTTATGAGGACTTAAAGAGGGAATTTGATGAAATGGAGCGAACTTATAGTGTAATTTTTTCTAAGTTGGGGTTAGATTTTAGGGCAGTTGAGGCAGATAGTGGTGCAATTGGGGGAAGTGGAAGCAAAGAGTTTATGGTCCTAGCAGAGAGCGGAGAGGATACAATTTGTGTTTGCGATAATTGCTCTTATGCGGCAAATTTGGAGGCAGCAAATCGTCTTGAAAAAAGCACACAAACGCCACCGCCACAAGCGAATTTCGCTAAATTTCACACTCCAGATGTCAAAACCATTGAATCTCTTGCAGAGTTTTTTAAGATTGATTCATTTTGGACGATTAAGGCAGTTGTGAAAAAGGCTATATTTGAGGGAGGCAAGAGTGAATTTGCATTTTTCTTTTTGAGGGGTTGTGATTTTTTGAATGAAACAAAAGCCTTAAATGCTATTAGTGGAGCTAATGAGATTGTAGATGTCAATGAAGATGAAATCAAAAATATAGGCTTATTTCCCGGCTTTATTGGTCCTTATGCGTTGCGTAATATTACTCAAAGTCCATATATTTATTTTGATAAAGAGTTGGAGAGAGCTTCAAATCTTATTTGTGGGGCTAATGAAAAGGATTATCATTTTGTTGGGGTGGATTTGAATTTATTTGAGGGCTTAGAATTTAAAGATTTATTAGAGGTGCAAGAGGGAGATATTTGCAAAAAATGTCAAAAAGGGCATTTGTATTTTACTAAGGGAATTGAAGTTGGGCATATTTTTCAGCTTGGAGAGAAATATTCACAAGCTATGGGAGCGACATTTTTAGATGAAAATGGAAAATCCAAACCTTTTATTATGGGGTGCTATGGGATTGGAATCTCAAGGCTTTTGGCAGCTATTATCGAACAGCATTATGATGAGAAAGGCATGAAATGGACGAAGGCTACAGCACCATTTTTGTTAGATATTGTGATTTCTAATGTCAAGGATTGTGAGCAAGTGGAGTTGGCTACAAGAATCTATCATGCTCTTAGCGAACAAAAAATAGAATGTTTGCTAGATGATAGAAATGAGCGTTATGGGGCAAAAATGGCGGATTTTGAGCTTATTGGTATGCCTTATGCCTTGATAGTGGGTAAAGGGATTCAAGAGGGAAAAGTTGAGTTGGTTTGTAGGGCAAATTTGGAAAAGACGATTTTTGAAGTAAATGATTTTGAGGGATTTTTGGAATCTCTTTGTGCGATTTTGAAAATATGAAGATAGACTTGATGAAATTGTTTTAAGATTCTAAAAAATACAAAGGATTGGTTATGCCATTGGTTTTGTTGATTGTTTATCTTATTATAGAAGTTTTTGTGAGTTATGAAGTTATTGATTTAATCGGGGTTTTGGGGTTTGTATTAGAGATTATTTTGACTGCTTTTTTGGGATTTGGGATTTTAGTTAATTTTAGATTGTTTTTTGCAGAGGCTTTAGAGAGGTTGCGTTCAAGAGAAATTACTTATGAAGCTTTTGTGGGTTCTAATATTTTTAGAATCTTGGGAGCATTTTTGCTAATTTTGCCCGGTGCTTTTACTGATATTTTAGGGATTTTAATGCAGTTTAGCTCTTTTGGTTTTGTTCTTATAAAACCTTTTGTGAAGTCAAAATTTACAAAAAATACTCATAATGAAATAATTGATGTAGAAGTGGTAGAAAAAGAAATTAAGGATTGAAATGAAGAAAATAATTATTGGGACAAGAGGAAGTGTTTTGGCACTTTGGCAGGCTAACTTTGTGAAGAAGGCTTTAGAAGAGCAATATTCTAATTTGGAAGTGGAGTTAAAAATCGTAAAAACCAAAGGAGATAAAATCCTAGATGTCCCTTTGGCTAAAATTGGAGGAAAGGGACTTTTTACTAAAGAGCTTGAAGAATTGATGCTAAAAGGAGAAATTGATATCGCAGTCCATAGCCTAAAAGATGTGCCAGTGGAATTTGTGGAAAATTTAGGATTAGCAGCAATAACTAAGCGTGAAGATGTGCGAGATAGTTTTTTGAGTTTTAAATATAAAAGCCTAGAAGAGCTTCCAAGTGGAGCAAAAGTAGGGACAACTTCATTAAGGCGTGTAATGCAGATTCATACTTTGCGTAAAGATTTGGATTGTATAAGCCTAAGAGGGAATGTCCAAACTCGACTTAAGCGATTAAAAGAAGGGGATTTTGATGCAATTATTTTGGCTCAAGCAGGAGTGAATCGGCTAGGAATAGAAAATGAAATACCCTATATTATCCCCCTTGATTTTATGATACCAGCTATGGGGCAAGCTGCTTTGGGGATTGAATGTAGAATGGATAGCAAAGTCGTAGAAATGCTTGATTTTCTTAATGATAAAAAAGCTTGTTTTGAGACAAGTGCTGAAAGGGAGTTTGTAAAGACATTAGAGGGAGGTTGTCAAGTCCCTATTGGAGTGAATGCAAACTTAGAAAACAATCTACTAAGTATCAAAGCTGTTTTGGGGATTCCTGATGGAACAAAGTGTTTGAGGGATTCTAAGGGAGTGCAAGTGCAAGGAGTAGAAGAGTGTAGGCAAATAGGGCGAAAGTTGGCATTAGAAATGATTGATAAAGGTGCAAGAGAGATTTTGCAAGAAGCACAACAATGGGAGTTTAATAAAAATTAAAGTAACAAGAGTTATAATTTTAGATAAAACAGTAAGAAAGGGGTGGTTTTGAAAGTGAAATCTTTAGCATTAAAAATTTCGGGTTTAATTATTGTTGCATTTGTTGTGATGATGAGTATTAGCATTTTCTTTAATTATAGAGGGACAGCTGAAAATACTAATAAGCTTTTTAGCACCATACAAGAAAGTATTTTGGAGGCTTCTTATACGACAATTAATATCACTATGAATATAGAAGCTAAACAGCATTTAGAATTTATTGGAAATGCTGTTTCTCGTTTGGACAAAAATGATATTGTTGCTCAAAGGGAAGTGATGTCCCATATCGTAGAGGCAGTGAAATATCCAGATATTTTTATTGTATATGAGGAAGATGGTAGTTATTTGGACGAATCTTATCAAAAAGAACCAAAGGTAAATTTTAGTGCAGTTTGGGATACACCGCAAATGGATATGAGGACAAGACCATGGTACCAAGCAGCAAAAAAGGCGAATGGATTTGTGGTAAGTGATGCTTATATCTCTCAAGTGGGTTCGCTAAAAGGTAAGCAAGTTGCGACAGTTTCTATGCCTTTTTATAAAAATGGTAAAATGGCTGGAGTGATAGGAGCGGATATAGTGATTGGAAACTTCCAAGAGAGATTTAAGAACTTTTCTACAGAAGTTTTTCCAAGTCTTTCTGTATTTATCATGGACAAACAAGGAGAAATTATCTCTCATAAGCAAGCAGAGCTTGTTTTGGATAATAAAAAAATAGCATCTGAAGTTGCTGTATCTGATATGGCAAGTAAGCAACCAATAGGAATTGCTAGCTATCAAAATGTCAAAGGTGCAGAGAGTGTTGCGCATTATCGTGTAATGCCATTTGGTTGGATTATGGTAGTTTCTGCTAATGTAGCTGATTATAAAGCAGCAGTTAATGCAGCAGCAATTCGAGATGGTTTGATAAATATTGCTTTGTTGATTGTGGGAGTTTTGGTTCTATTTTTTATCATCAAAGTGTTTATCAATCCAATTACCTCTATTCAGAAAGGCTTAGAAGCACTTTTTGCTTATATCAACCATGAAACACAAGAAGCTCCAAAGCCGATTCATATCGCCTCAAATGATGAATTTGGTGTTATGGCAAAAGCGATTAATGAAAATGTGGAGAAGACTAAAGAGGGCTTACAAAAAGATGAAAACACAATCAAACAAGCAGCTCAAACCGCACAAAAAGTTGAAAATGGGGATCTTACAACAAGAATTTTAGAAAATCCACATAATCCGCAGTTGGTAGAGTTAAGAGAAGTGCTAAATAAAATGCTAGATGCCTTGCAAAGAAGAGTGGGTTCTAATATGAATATCATTCATGATGTTTTTGAATCTTACAAAATGTTGGATTTCACAAAACAAATTCCAAATGCTTCAGGAAATGTTGAGGTAACTACTAATATTTTGGGTGAAGAAATTCGCAAAATGTTGCTTTCATCAGAGGGATATGCCAAAGATTTGGTAAAAAAGACAGATGACTTGCAAGAATCAATGAATAAATTGCTAGATGGCAGTGCTTCTCAAGCAAGTTCTCTTCAAGAATCTGCAGCGGCTATTGAAGAGATTACAAGCTCTATGCAAAATGTTAGCGATAAGACAAATGAGGTAACAAGACAAGCAGAAGATATTAAAAATATTGTAAGTGTGATTAAAGATATTGCAGACCAAACAAATTTGCTTGCACTTAATGCAGCTATTGAAGCAGCAAGAGCAGGGGAGCATGGTAGAGGATTTGCTGTTGTTGCAGATGAGGTTAGGAAATTAGCAGAAAGGACAGGTAAATCTCTCAATGAGATTGAAGCTAATGTAAATGTATTGGTGCAAGGCGTGAATGATATGAGTGAATCTATCAAAGAGCAAACCGCGGGAGTAACGCAAATCAATGAAGCTATTGCACAATTAGAAAGCGTAACACAAGATAATGTTAGCGTGGCAAACAATACAAATGATATTTCTCAATCTGTAAATAAAATAGCAGATGATATCTTAGCAGATGTGAATAAAAAGAAATTTTAGAATAAAGTAAGCTTTCTTTGGCTTACTTTGTATTTTAAGAAACTTTAGATGGGTGATTTTACATATTTTCCCGATTTTCTAAAAAATTCTCCTAATAGCATTATATTTACTGCACCACATTGTGCGTTTTCACGATTTGTCCAAAAGCCGCCTATACCAAGAGATTCAATGGTTTATTTAAAAATGCATTGTTTAGTGATTGTGCTAAAGGGCGAAAAGATAATCCATACACACAATAAACAACACAAAATTAAAGCCAAAGAAGGTTTTTTCTTGAAATCTGGAAATTATCTTTTTAGCAACATTGCACCAAAAGATGAATCTTATGAGGCGATTTTAATTTTTTTTGATAATGCAGAAATTATTCGTTTTATCCATAAATACCACGAAAAATTACCATTAGAGTATTCTTGTGAAGGGTTGGAGTTTTTTTGTTTGCGAGAAAATTTAATGCTTTCTTTGATAGCAAGTAGCTTTGAGTATTACTTGCAACAATCCCCAAATGTTCCATTATCTTTAGTTTCACATAAGTTTGAAGAATTATTTTTGTTTTTGTTATCGGAATACAAAGAGGTATTTGTGGGATTTTTAAAGGGTATTATTCAAGAATTTAGTTTTGAATTAAATATGATTTTTGATTATTGCAATACTGATTTTCAAAGCGTTTCGCAAATGGCAGAGTTTGCACATATGGATAATGCAACCTTTAGTCGCAAATTTAAGCAAACTTTTTTTATTTCTCCCAAAAGCTGGTTAGATGAAAAGAGATTCAATAAAGCTAAATTTTATTTGGAATATTCTAATAAAAATATTAATCAAATTTGTCAAGAATGTGGTTTTAGCTCTTCGTGGTTTATTGAGCGTTTTAAAAAGAAATACCAACTTACACCCAAACAATATCAAAAATCAAAAAACTTATATTTTTTATCAAAAAACACTCATTAAAAATTTGAAATTTAGTCTATAATCTCTTGTTTGATTTTTATCATTGAAAGGAAAAAAATGTTAAAAAAGTTTTTAGGAAGTATTGCTTTAGCAGGTATTTTAAGTATTGGTGCTAATGCACAAGAGATTGGAGGATTTTCACACCCTGAGAGTGTATTTGTATTGGGTGATGATATTTTTGTCGGCAATGTAGGCGAGAAATTGGAGCCATTAAGCAAGGATAATGATGGGTTTATTTCTAAATTAGATAAGAATGGAAATTTAGTAGAGTTGAAATTTTTGCAAAATCTTCATGCGCCAAAGGGTATGAATACGATTAATGGAATCTTATATGTAGTAGATATTGATGTCCTAAAAGGTTTTGATTTAAAAAGCAAAAAAGAAGTTTTTAATCTGCCTATTAAAAATGCTATTTTCTTAAATGATATTGTGGTATTGAATGGGGATTTGCTTGTGAGTGATACAGGCACAGGGATTATCCACAAGATAGATGTTAAAACTGCAAGCTATGAAACTTTTGTGAAATTAGATTCTGCATTTGGTGGTCCAAATGGATTATTACTAGATAAAGACAATAATCGCCTTATTGCTGTTGGTTATGACCCAAATGGCAAGGCAAAGGGTAGTATTGTGAGCATTGATTTAAAAAGCAAAAAACAAGTGGCATTAAGTGAGCCTTTGGGGGCTTTAGATGGAGTGGTTTTTGCGAAAAATGGAGATTTATTAGTGAGCGATTGGGGCGAGAATCTTAAGGGTGTTGTGTATCAAATGGACAAAAAAGGAAATATTAAGGTGCTGGATTTACCTGCGATGAAAGGACCTGCTGATATGGCAAGTGATGGTAAGAATTTGTGGATTCCAAGAATGGCAGAGGGAAAAATACTCAAAGTGAATTTACCCTAAAGTAGAACAAGCTTCATTTTGGGGCTTGTGTGTTAGAATTTGTGTATTTGGTGATTTTTGGCTTTTTGAATTAATAATCTTACATTGCTGCTTCTTTTGGGGTTAATTTGGTATGGTTATCTATTAAATATACAATAAAGCCTTTCTGTATAAAAGAAATTATGGCATAGATAAAGATTATCAAATGATGATTAATCTAGCAAGTAAATAAGGCATTTGGCTATTATACAAATTTGCAAGTTAGAAAAGAGGGGGAGGGATTATTCTCCTTTTGCTTGGCTTTTTATCATTTCTTGTTCTGTGTTTAAAACCTCTTTTATAAAAACTTCGATGAGTTCAGATTCTTTGTATTTTCCGACTATTTCGCCTTTTTTGATGATAAGTCCATCTCCACTTCCAAAGGCAATAGCAACATCAGCGTGTTTGGCTTCTCCTAGGGCATTGACTGCACAGCCCATTACAGAGAGTTGCATTGGAGTTTTGATTTTTGGCATTCTTTCTTTGAGTTCTTTTAGGATTGGCACCAAATCAGCTTGCAGTCTCCCGCAAGTAGGGCAAGAAATATAGGTGATTCCTTCCTTTTGTCTCCCGCTATAACGCAAGATGGAGCGTGCTACTTCTACTTCCTTTTCTAATTCTCCCGTGATAGATACACGCATTGTGTCGCCTATTCCTTCCATGAGTAAGCCACCCAGTGCCATAGAGCTTTTGATCATTGAAGATTCTAAGTCTCCTGCTTCTGTAACTCCTAAGTGAAAAGGATATTCTACCAAAGGGCGTAGCATTCTATAAGCTGCCATTGTGCGTTCTACATCACTAGCTTTGAGGGAAACTTTGAGATTGCTAAATCCAAAATCCTCCAAAAGTTTAATATTATAAAGTGCAGATTCTACCATTCCTTTTGGAGTTGCACCATATTTTTCTTCAAATTGCTTCTCCAAACTTCCTGCATTTACTCCGATTCTAATGGGTATATTGCGTTCTTGGCATGCCTCTACTACGGCTTTGATTTTTTCTTTTGAGCCGATATTGCCCGGATTTATGCGGATACAATCTACCCATTGAGCGGCAATTAATGCGAGTTTGTAGCGGAAGTGAATATCGGCTACTAGCGGAAGTGAAATCATATTTTTAAGCTGTTTGAGTGCATTTGCATCTTCCTCATCGCTTACAGCCACACGCACAATATCACACCCTGCAAGTTGTAATCTGTCAATTTGCTCTTTGGTGGCTTGTAAGTTGGCGGTTTTGGAGAAAGTCATACTTTGCACAGAGATGGGCGCACCACCACCGATTTTGACTTCTCCAACTTGGATTTGTTTTGTGGGGTAGGGTTTTTTGAGTGTTTGCATTTGTTAGCCTTTTGTGGTTTGGTATTCGTGTAGTGGTTGATTGTCGATACAAAGCAACGAATCTGCAATAATAGCATTAAGATAGCCTTTTGGATTCCCATCAAATGGGATACTATTTAAAATATCGCTTATTCCCATTTCAGCAGCGACTTTTTTGATTTCTTCATCTTTGCTGTAACGCTCAATATAGTATTGAAAGGTTTCTTTCCAATTAATATTTTTAGAATCTTGGTTGGCATTTTGTATAAATTCTGTGAGATAGGCGATTTTGAGGATAGAAGCAACTTTGTCTTTCCAGCAATCAATGTAAAGATAGTTTTTGAGTGTATCTAAAGTGCCTTTTCCATCCCCTTTGGAAGCAAAGGCAAAAGCACTTCTACCTTGAATCTTGAAATCCTCATAAAGCTTTTTGTATTCGGGCAAAGAATGTAATTCAAAGTGAGATTCTGCCATTTCAAAAGCTTTTGAAAGTTTTTGGGTGGTGCAATATTGGATAAACTCTTGTTTGAGTTGAATGGTTTTTGATTTTTCAGTGGCGATGTTTTTGAAAGGAAACATTGCAGATAAAAGTTTGCAAATTTCAAGTGCTTTATTGTAATCCCCTTTGTTTTCCAAAGAGGCGATATTTTGCGAGAGTTGATTCCCGATTAATAGTGCATTTTTGTAGATTCTTGTTTCTTGCAAAAAGGGGAATTTTTCGCAAAGTTTAAAATATTCTATAAAATTTTTTGCTTTAAATTCTTTGTCGGCTTGGAGGAATTTATCCACATTTCTTAAAAGCATTGTAATAGAATCTTTTTTGCCTTTAACATTGCTAAATGGTTTTAGGAGCTCTTGAGCTTGATTGAGGTTGTGTTGTGCATCTTGGGCAAGTAGTCTTTTGGCAAGTTCAAAAGATTTTTCCCACAATTCTTCTAATTGAGCATAAGCAATCGTATCTTTTAGATATGGATATTGTTTGATGAGGTTATAAGCTTCAGCGTAGTTTTTGGCTTCTATTAAATCCATAAAATGCGCCACACTTTCTTTTTGGAGCCAATAATAATTAAACTCTTCTTTCTTTTTGGGGTCGTGCATAAAGGATTCTACCAAATTCCTAGCTTCTTGCAGTTTGTCTTTTGCAAGCAAATCAATGGCTTGAAGTAGATTTTCTTTCCACAGAGAATCGAGTTTTTGTATGTATTGAGGCAAGATTTGCAAAAATAAATTTTTTTCTTGTATGAGTTTAAGGCAAGATTTTAAGTCATTTTGGGCTATAAATTCAAGCATTTCATCTTTATCTTTGTCAATTTGAATGATTTCAATATAACCGCTACAATATCCAGCATAAAGGGTATTTTTATCTAAAAATAGCGAGGTGGCTCCTATTTGTTCTGAGGGGATAACATCAACCACCGAATTATCGCTAATTTTGATAATGCGTAAAGGATTATATTTTCCGCCAATAATTGCAAATTTTTCTCCGGGAAGTTTTTTGCAAACAGTTAGCCAAGAGTTTTGGAGAGTATTTTTGGAGATAAATTCTTGTTTGCGGATATCATAGGTAAAAGTTCCATTTTTTGTAACACAAAACAGCTTAGTATCCTCATCATAAAAAAAAGCATCTTCGACTACCAAATCTGTTTTGAAATCTACAATTTTTGTATTTTTTAGAATATCAAAAATCATCGCACTTTTACCAAAACAAGCACTAAAAATAAGCGTCCCGCCATCACTAAAAACAATAGAAGAAATATAATCAGGAAAGGGAGGCAAACTCAAAAGCAAATGGTAATTATCTCCGGTATAAACTAACACTCTCCCATCTTCTCCGCCGGTAGCTAGATAATTATCATCTTGTGAAAAGGCAATTTTAGAAATTTCAAGTTTTTGCCAAGTTAGCAAAGAGATTGGGGCGATTTGGGGTTCTGTTTTTAGCACAATACCCTTTGGAGTGGTGGCAAAACCAGTAGCAACTTTTCCGCTAACATTGCCAATGGCGATAGATTTGCTAAAAGGGTGCAAAGGTTCTGCTTCTTTTGCGACTTGTAGGGCTTTGTCTATTGTTTTGGTTGAGAGAGAAAAAGTGGAAATATTATAAAAGTTATCCGCACAAATAATAGAATTTTGATTAGTTGCGACACCTAAAACACTTCCAATGAGCCTTAATTTGTTTTGCAATGGAAACATTCAAGCCCCCCTTGTCATAGAATACTTATTATGTGGAGATTTTGAAATATTATACTTTTTTATTGCTAAATGGAGGCTTTTAAAGAAAGGATTTATTTTCATATAACCAAATTATGTTAAAATTTCGCCGACCCTTTCATCTAGTGGCCAAGGATAATGCCCTTTCACGGCAGCAACGGAAGTTCGAATCTTCCAAGGGTCGCCAATTATTCGCTTTGATTGCCTGTAAATTTTTCCATTGTAATGTTTGTATTAGAATTAATATCTTTGCGTTTTAATACCTTAAAAAAAGTCATATACAAAATTTTGCAATCTAGCATAAAACTAATATGTTCTACATAATACACATCAAGTTTAAATTTTTCTTCCCAAGAGATTGCATTTCGCCCATTGACTTGTGCCCAACCTGTGATTCCGGGTTTGACATTATGGCGTTTGGCTTGTTCTTGATTATAGAGTTTCAAATATTCTACCAACAAAGGACGAGGTCCTACAAAACTCATTTCGCCCTTTAGGACATTAAAAAGCTGTGGAAGTTCATCAAGGCTACTTTTGCGTATCAATTTACCAAAGCCTTTAAGTCGTAATTCATCACTTAGCAAATCACCCTTAGAATCCCTCTCATCACTCATTGTGCGGAATTTGTAGATTCTAAAGATTTTGCCATTTAGCCCCGGTCGCTCTTGAGTAAATAAAATAGGGGAGCCAAGTTTAAGTTTGATGAGTAAGGCAACTATCAAAATGATAGGCGAGAAAATAATAATCAACAAAAACGCCAAAATAAAATCTAATATAGGTTTAATCAGGTTTTTATACATTTTTTACCTCTTTATAAAGTTTAAGATAGGATTCTACGATGGTTTCTACACTAAATTCTTTGCGGATTTTTTCTTGAGAGTTTTTGCCAAATTGTTCTCTTAAGGCTTGATTGCAAGAGAGTTCAAGAATCTTTTGGGCTAAAATCTCACTTTCTCCAATGGGCACTAAAAAGCCATTTTTGCCTTCTTCTACGACTTCTTTGCAACCTACTGCATTAGTGGTAATAATCGGCTTTGCCATACTTCCAGCTTCTAATAATGTGCGTGGAATCCCTTCTCGATAGCTTGGAAGCACAAAAATATCACAAATCCCAATCCATTCTCTAATATTGTCTTTTTCGCCCAAATAATGCACTTGCGGATTAGATTCTAAAAAATCTTGTGTGATAGGCGCAATATTTCCATTGTCAATTCCCCCAATGTATAAAAATAGGATTTTTGGATTTTGCTGTGTGATGATTTTTGCAGCTTGATAGTATTCTTTGATACCTTTGTGCAAGATAGCACGGGCGACCATTAAGATGATGATTTTGTCTTGTGGGATTTTTAGATTTTTGCGAGTTTGTTGAATCTCATCTTGTGAAAATGGTGAAAAAAGAGCAGTATCAATCCCAGAACCTTTGATTAAAATCGTTTTTTCTCTAGGAACTAAGCCTTTTTGGACATAGAGATTTAAATCATCTTGATTTTGAAAAAGCACTTTTTTGGCGATTTTAAAGGCAAAGAAATTGAGTTTTTCAATCAAGATTCTAAGTAGCGTTGTTTTGAGGGATTTTTGAATATAAAAGCTTCCAAGCCCGGTAAGTGAGTTTATTACATAGGGAATCCCTGCGATTTTTGCTGCAAAAGAGCCATAGATATTTGGTTTTAACATAAAAGTGTGGATAATATCAGGTTTTTCTTGTTTGAGAATCTCTGCGATATTTTGAATGGTTTTTAGGGCTTTTAGGGGATTGAGGCTACTGCGTTGTATAGGATAATTTATAGCTTTTATATTGTGTTTTGAGAATTTTTCAAAACATTCGCCTTTGGGGACTAAAGCAACGACTTGATGCCCTTCTTTGACTAAAGCAATCATTACAGGCAATCTAAAGCGATAGAGATTAGAATCAGTGTGGGAAAGAAATAAAATTTTCAAAAAATGCCTTTGGTAATTAAAATTTTATGAATTTAAATAGGCTAATTATAGCATTTTATGGCATATTATTTTATGGTGGCATTGTAATAATGTGATATAATTTTAGTTTTTAAGTCAAAATAAGGCGTATAAAATGGAAGAAGAGTTTGAGAGTGAAGAAGGGGATTTTTTAAGCAAAGCAGATTATGATGCAGTGGTGCAAAAAGTTTGTCAAAATATTGACCCAAGTAATGGAATTATCAAAGAACTAAAAGATGGACAAGCAAATGTTTTGCTAGAGACAACAAGCAAAATGATTTTGGACAAAACAGGTTTGGTGCATTCGGGGAATCTCTATTCTAGCGCAGCATATAGTGCCTTATTAGCTGTAAATAATCCTAATGCTATTATTATTGGCGTAGAGATGAAGTTTTTAGCACCTATTGAATTAGGAAATGAAGTGCTTTTTAAAGCACAAAGTTTGCAAGAAGATACAAAAAAGCGTGAAGTGAAAGTGGAAGGCTTCGTGTTGGATATTAAAATATTTGATGCAATGTTTTATGTGGCTGTGTTTGATAAGCATGTTTTGAATCTGCATATCACAAAAGAAATGGAAAAAAGAATGGATTAGACAATGAGAATAGATTTGCATAACCATACCTATCTTTGCAAGCATGCAGTTGGAAGTATGGAGGAATACATACAAAAAGCAATCGAGCAAAAAATTGATATTTTTGGATTTTCTTGCCATAACCCAATGGAGTTTGATAAGCAGTTTCGTATGGATTTTGCAGAACTGCCTTTTTATTTTCAAGAGATTGAGAAGTTAAAAGCAAAATACGCTTCACAAATCACAATCAAAACCGCTTTGGAAATTGACTTCTTGCCGCCTTATTTGGAAGATAGAATCTTTGAATTACCGCTAGATTATCGAATCGGAGCGGTGCATTTTCTAGGGGATTGGGGATTTGATAATCCAGAGTTTATCCGAGAATATGCCAAAAGAGATATTAATGTGTGTTGGGAGCAATATTTTGATGCAATTACTCAAATGGCAAAAACAGGCAAATTTGATATAGTGGCACATTTGGATTTGCTCAAGATTTTTAATCATCGACCAACCAAGGATTTAAGAAAAAAACTAGAAGAAACTTTGAGGGCTATTAAAAAAGCAAATATGGCAGTAGAAATCAACGCAGCTGGATTACGCAAAGAGGTTAAAGAGCAATACCCCTCTAAAGAGATTTTGGAAATGTGCTATGGTATGGAGATTCCTATCACCTTTGGAAGTGATGCCCATGCCAAAGAGCAAATCGGCTTTGAAAGAGAATATTTAGAAACTTTAGCTAAAGAAATAGGGTATGATAAATGTGCTACTTATACATTAAGAGATAGGGAAATGGTAAGATTTTAGAATCTTAAATTTTCCATTTGATTTTTTTGATTCTCTAATCCCCCATTGAATAAATTTTTTTTGATTCAATTCAATTCATTAATGATTCAATCAATTAACAAATTTGATTAATAGA
>JFBN01432868.1_pt1 | contig 23898 bp, 20 predicted proteins | sample 768741 | NCBI WGS metagenome assembly JFBN01 (sample SAMN01983846, study PRJNA193217) | chicken gut metagenome | biome: terrestrial biome; isolation source: ceca of Broiler chicken | host: Gallus gallus | place: United Kingdom: England | collected 2010-09-07
ATAAATTAAGAAATTAAATCTCTTTATCTTATATTGTGCCGCACCAGCACTTTCGTTATTTCGATTTCTTTAACAAGCAAAGAAATCGATAAATAGAAATTTATTAACCTAATTGCGTAATAGTTGCTTTGCGCTCATTAAATTGCAGGCAGGTTGTATAACCGAATGATTTGGCATAAGCGATTGCCTCATCTATATAATTGCCGCAATGCTGCGGTTCATGCGCATCAGACGAGGTGATTATCAGCAGATTGTAATCATGCGCGATTTTCATAAAATCGGGATACGGTGATATTTCCTGTATCGGATAGCGGTAGTATGTACCGGTGTTGACATCCACAGCCATATGAGCTTTTTGCAGGGCTTTTGCCACGCGGATTAAATAAGGCGTTACATCAAAATCAGGCAGATTTTTAAACAGGCGGATATTGAACGGGTGCCCTAAAATATCGTAAATCTGGGAATGGCAGAGTTTTTCCACTTCCTGTGTGTACCATTCGTATATTTCTTTCAAATCGTGATTGTTCCATTCATCTTTAATCTGCGAAGAGTCATATGCCCAGCCGTGCAGAAAATGAACGGAGCCGATGATATAATCAAATTTGTAAGGAGCTAAAATCTCGCGCACTTTGTCCTGGTTTTGGAAATTGCAGACTTCAATGCCGATTTTCACTTTGTAGCCGAGTGCGCGCAGTTTTTGGATAAAGTTGAAATAATCGTCTAAGGTGTATTTGAATTTGTTTTTTTTCAGCCATTGCTGCTGAAATGTGCCGACAAATGAATTGTCCAGGATTAAATCCTGATAATACAGCTCTTTGAATTCAGGAAAGGTATGGCTGTGTTCGGAGATGCCAATTTCATCGAGTCGGTGTGCTTTGGCACTGTCGAAAAAACCTTTAACCCATTGTTCGTCATAGGAGCCGTATTCAAAGTGCATATGGTAATCTAATTTCATATTGGCATCTTCTTTCTTGTAAATTTATTTTTGTTCTGCCAACAGTTGGCGGATAGTGCGCATTACGCCGTTTTCGTAGTTCGGCGGCGCTATGAAGCGGGCGACTTTTTTCAGTTCAGGGATGGCGTTTTCCATAGCGTAGCTGTAGTATACGGATTGCAGCATTTCGTAATCGTTCAGGTAATCGCCGAATGCCACGCATTCTTCCGGTTTAATGTTTAATTTTTCCTGCAGTTTTCTGATGGCGAGACCTTTGTTGGCGCCGACAGGCATGATATCCACCCATATTTCACTGCTTAAGACGACCTGCACTTTTCCGTTGAGCGGCTGCAGCTTATTATAAATATTCTCGCGGGCATGATGATTGAGTGCATCACAGAGGGAGAATTTGATGATGTCGTCATCTATCTGGGAGAAATCTTTTATAACAGTATAATGGGTGAAATAAAGATTTAGCTCTGCCAGAAAGGCAGGGTGCTGCGATACGACGTAGGAACTTTTTTTACCGCTGACGACAACGAAGATGTCAGGCAGTTTTAGTGCCTGTTCCAGTACGAGCGACACATTATCCGGCGAAAGCGTATAAGAGAACAGTTCCTTGTCATGCTGGCAGACGTAAGTGCCGTTTTCGGAGATGAACAGTAAATCGTCTTTGTACTTGGGAAAATGGTAGGCAAGTGCCTGGTACTGGCGGCCGCTGGCAGGTGAAAACATGATGTTTCTGTCTTTCAGCATCTGCATGACTTCATCAAAATCCTCCGGCAGTCTGTTATTGTCAACGAGCAGTGTTCCGTCCATATCGGAAATAATCCATTTAATCATAAAAAACTCCTTTGTAGTTAATAACCCGTTGTGTTAGTAAAACATCGAGATGTTAAGTCAGCAGTATAATAATTTATATTCGTTCGATGTTGGCACTTGACCTCGCTAAATATAAATTATTATACTGCTTTGGAAAATCAACTAGCACAATAGGTATAATTTTGATTACAAAAAAAGTTTACCATAAAAATATTTTTAGTGAAAGGCGGATATTTAGCCGGATAAAATAAAAAAGGAGGAAAGAACGTGTCTTTCCTCCTTTTTACGGGCATAAAAAAACTACCCAATAGAGAGAGGGTAGGTACTTATTTATATGGTGGGCGGTAACAGGATCGAACTGCTGACATCCTGCTTGTAAGGCAGGCGCTCTCCCAGCTGAGCTAACCGCCCATATTATAAAACTCCTTTTGTGAGGAGAATAATTAAATGGTGCCTCAGAGCGGAATCGAACCACTGACACGGGGATTTTCAGTCCCCTGCTCTACCGACTGAGCTACCGAGGCAAATAAAAATGGCGACCCGAAGGGGACTTGAACCCCTGACCTCCGCCGTGACAGGGCGGCATTCTAACCAACTAAACTACCGGGCCGTGGTGGTGGGCGGTAACAGGATCGAACTGCTGACATCCTGCTTGTAAGGCAGGCGCTCTCCCAGCTGAGCTAACCGCCCATTTTATATAACCTCTTATCGAAGTGTTTATAAAATGGTGACGCGTATGGGATTCGAACCCATGAAGCCGCCGTGAAAGGGCGGTGTCTTAACCACTTGACCAACGCGCCATATTTTATTAGATGGTGGCTCACCCGAGATTCGAACTCGGGACACCCTGATTAAAAGTCAGGTGCTCTGCCAACTGAGCTAGTGAACCACTTGCTACGCTGTCGCTTGACAACGTAGATTATTATATAGAAGATTGGCGGAAATGTCAACACCTTTTTCGAAAAAAATTTGAACTTTTTTCGAAAAACTTTTATTTGAGGGAGAAAAGCCTTGTCAGATAAGGATTTGCGCTGTGCTGCCCTGTTCATTTTTTTTCGTGATTTGAATTTGTCTGTCGATTTTTTCTTTCAGTTCGTTTACATGGGAAATAATGCCGATTAATTTTGTCTGTTCCGTTAATCCGTTTAAAACTTTTATTGACTGCATGAGCGAGTCGCTGTCGAGCGAGCCGAACCCTTCGTCAATGAACATAGTGTCCAGATGAATGCCGCCGGCAAAAGACTGGATTTCATCGGCAAGGCCGAGCGCCAGCGACAAGGAGGCTTTGAAAGCTTCGCCGCCGGAAAGTGTTTTTACGCTGCGCACTGTGCCGTTGTAGTGGTCGATGACATCGAGCTCCAACCCTGTCTGAAAACGCAGCTGTTCACTGTTTTCACAGCGTTTCAGCTCGTACTGTCCCTGACTCATCAGCATGAGGCGGGTGTTAGCACGGATGATGATGCGGTCGAAGTAGTGCATTTGCACATATGTTTCGAGCATGATGCGTTCCTTGCCGGAAACAGAGCCGGTAGCTGTGTCGTACAGTGCTTTCATATTCGTGTATAATTTTTCGCAGGCCGATAATTTATCAAGCTGCTTGATGAGCTTTTGGCGCGTCTGGCTGTTGGTGCTGATGCGGGTATGAAGCGTTTGCGTTTTCTGGTTCAGCTGATTTTTTTCCTGTTGCAGTTGCTGCTGCATTGAAGATAATTCCGCTGCATTTTGCTTTTGCGGTGAAATCTGCTGCTGGATTGAACGCAGTGAAGCCTTGTATTCGGTGATTTTTTTCTGCAAGGTTTCCCATTTATTTTGCGCCTGAAGCATATTTTCTTTCAGCGTTGTCTGTTTCTGCCGGTAGATTTGCAGCTGATTTTGCGCCGTCTGTTCATCATCGAATAAGAGGCTTTGTTTTAAATCGGCGATTTCTTTGACTGTGTGCTTGGTGTCCGCCTCTGCCTGGGTGATAAAACGGGTAAGTTCAAGCTGCGTATTTTGCAGCTTCTTCTGCATGGCAGTCGTTTGTTCGCTTATCTGTGTCAGTTGTTCCTTTTGCTGCAGCTGCTCTGTCTGTTGGTGCAGTTTTTCAGTAAGAAGCGATTTATCCGCTTGAAGGGTTGTCTGTTCTTTTGTAAGAAGTGCATTCAACAGTGTTTTGTCTTCAGTGCGGAAAAGCTGCTGAGCTTGACGGAGAATTTCCGTGTTCATATTTTGACCTTTACCGGCGATTTCGCCCAATTCACTGCTCAGCTTATTCAGTTTCTGCGTCATTTTATCGAGTTGCTGCTTTGTCTGTTCCAGTTCTATTTGCGTCGGTGCATGGCTGGATTTTTGCGCAGGGCGGGGATGATGAAGCGAGCCGCAGACGGGACACGGCGTATCCGGTTTTAAGCTGTCAGCCAGAATACCGGCCTGTTCGGCAAGAAATGCGTAATACTGCTGATCGTACGTCTGACTTAACTGGATATGGGCAGCTGTTTCGTCGTTAAAAGCTTTTTTCCGTCTGGAATATTCCCGGCGGTACTGCTGATAAAGCGCTAAGTCGCTGTTTAATTTATCGAGTTTATCCTGCTTTTGCTGCAGTTTTTCCAGAGCGGATTTTGTCTTTTCCATCTGGGCGGAAATATTATTTAAGGCGTTCAACTTCGCCGTTATGTTTAAAATATTTTCTTCCAGTGCGGTGAGCTGTTTTTGCGTATCGGTTAAAAGCCTCTTTTTTGTTTGCAGTGACTGCTGCTGTTTTTGTTGAATTGTTTGCAGTTTTGTTATTCGGGCGTAGTTTGGCAGCTCGGTTGTTATTTGAGCAATTTTAACGGCAAGCTTTGGCGTATTTTTTTCGTAATCTGTTTGGCGTTCGAGATAAATTTTTTCCCAGTCTGCCAGACTGTCTTGATTGTCATGAAGAAATTTTTGGATTTTTTGCTGTTCCTGCAGTAGTTTTTCCTGCCGCTTGTGTTCGTTTAGCGTTTCGTTTAGCTTGAAAAGCTCGTCTTCACGGTTTTTTAAAGCTGCTTCTGTTTCCGCCAAAATTTGGCGGTCATTTTCAATCATCTGTTCAAGTTTTTGGGGATATTCAGCGGGCAGAATTGCTGCTGTTTTGTCCGTTGTTTCGGGCAGAGTGATATTTTCGATATATTGGTTGATACTGTTGTTAATCAGCAGAAAATCCTTTTTGAGTGCGTTGAATTTTTCCTTTAATTTGTCCTGCAAAATTTGATACGGCTTCGTGTTGAAAATGCGGCGGAAAATCTCGCTGCGTTCTTTGGTGGTGGCGTAAATAAGGCGGAGAAACTCGCCCTGGGCAATCATGGCTATCTGCGTGAACTGGTTGGCATCAAGCCCGATGAGTTCGATTACGGCGCTGTTTACATCTTTAATGCCGGTTACGGGCTGTTTATTGTCAGGCAGAATGAATGTGGCATTGGCTTTTTCTTTGACGAAGCCTTCGCCTTTTTTGGCGGGACGCAGATATTCGGGATTGCGGCGGATAGTGTATTCTTTGTGATTATAGGCAAAAACCATTTCCACGTATGTCGGTGTCGCGCTGTCGGCGTATTTGCTGCGCAGCATGTCCGCTGAACGGAAATTGCCGCTTGTCTGCCCGTACAGAGCAAACGTTATGGCGTCGAATATCGTCGTCTTGCCCGCGCCTGTATCGCCGGTAATAAGGTACAGCCCCTTTTCGCCGAGCTGGCTTAAATCGAGCTGGCAGGTACCGGCATACGGGCCGAAAGCGGAGATGGTGAGTTGTAAAGGACGCATTATTTTCCCTCCCATATTGCAGCGATTAAATCCTGCATAATCTGTGACTGTGTTTCATTGAGCGGCTGATTATTCTGCAATTTGTAAAATTCGCCGAACAGCTCCAGCGGTGCTTTGGCTGTATTTATATCGACAGCTTCGATAGTGTTTCTTGTGCGGGTGCGTATATTGTCGTAGTCGAGCTGCATAATGTTGGGGTAGATGGAACGCAGGCGGCCGATAGCGTCGGGTACATCCTCCTCGTCGGTCAGGGTAGCCAAAATATAATCGTCCGTATCGGTGCCGATATAATTTTGCCGGTCAGTAAGTTCAGCGTATGTTCCTTTGATTTTGCGCATATCGTGCAGCGGTTTTACGGGATAGGCGGTGATATCCATCTGTCCCTTTGCTTTAATATCGATAACGGTGGCGCATTTTTGCTGATTGGCTTCGGAAAAGGAATATTTCAGCAAAGTGCCGCAGTAGCGGATGCTGTCGCGCAGAATGGTCTGCGGTGTATGGATATGGCCGAGTGCCACGTAATCGAAAGCGTCGAACACATGAGCGTCGACATTGTCGAGACCGCCGACGACGATTTCCTCCGAGTCGGAAAGGACGGCTCCCGTGACGAATTGATGAGCGATTAAAATATTGCGTTCGTCTTTATTCAGCGGCAGATTGTTTAAAACGGCTTGTACTGCTTCGGTGTAGGAATTTATTTTCTCATCAGGAAAAAACGGCCGCACTGTAGCCGGTTTAATGAAGGGCAATAAATAAAAATTGATTTTGCCGTAAGCGTCATTTAGACTAATTGGTTTAATCTGTCCGTTATATACGGGAGAGATGTAAATATTATTCTGGCTGAATATATGAGCACCGAAAGACAACCGTTCTGCACTGTCGTGATTTCCGCTGATAATAAAAACGGGCAGATTTAATTCTGCCCAGAAGTTAAGGAAATCATCAAAAAGCTGAACGGCTCCGGCGGATGGAATTTGCCGGTCAAAAACGTCACCGGCGATGATTACGGCTTCGATATGCGTATCTTTTGCCAGTTTAAATATCTGCCGGTTGACATGATACTGGTCTTCCAGCAGGGAAAAATTATTCAAGCGTTTGCCGAAATGAAGGTCAGAAAGATGAAGAATTTTCATGATGGTTTTCCTTTATGAGTTATAAATTCAGTTTAATGGTAGCAAGGGTACGACCGCATTTGCAGGTATTTTTGCTTAAACTTGCCGATATGCCGGTCTGAAAACGGATAATCGGCATGGCTTCAAATGTTAGCGGCGTGATGACGAGCGAGCCGTCGACAATTTCCGGATAGAGATAATCGTCCTGAATATGCAGCTGATTTTCCTCGCAGGTGAAAAATATACCGGCAAGACCGAAATATCTGGACATATAAATTTTCGGCAATGTGCATTGCAGTTTCGTTTCAATTTCTTCCAGCAGCGTATCTTTTTGGAAGGTATGAACGAGCGCGATAATTTTCGGCGGCAGAATATCCGGTGCCCTGTCCAGTATTTCTTGTAAATTTTTGGCGGTGGTGATGAGCGTATTGGCATTGAAGATATTGGCTACATCAATAACTGCCTGTACGTCGTTGCACGGAATGACGGTAGCTCCGAGCGCTTCGGCGGCATAATGCAGGTCCAAAAGATATTGCGAACTGTATTTACCGCAGATGATGACGGTGGAGGCTCTGTTGATATCATTGCTGGCAAGAGCGCGTACAGTGATATCCATATTTCTGGCGATGTCGTCGGCTGTGAACCCGCGGTAAAGACCGCTGATGGTTTTGCCGAGACGCAAGGTGGAGCTGATAGGCACGGTCAGAAGCTCCATTGTATCGGCTCGTTTTAATTCGTCTACAGTGGAAAGCGGCAATTTTGGGATATCGTCAAACTCTTTAATATCATTCGGTGTTATATGCGCTTTCGTGTATTTATCATGATAAAAAGAAGATTTTTCATAAGCCCAGCACAGTGTTTTTAAAAATCGCTGTAAAATCAGTTCTTTTTTCATATCGGCCGGCATCATTTCAATTTTCGGATTGGAAATCATAGCTTATTCTCCTTTTTGGTAATGACTGAAACTGCCGATGGCAACGTGCGGGAATTCTTCGCGCAGCTGACGGAAAAATTCCTTTGTGCCGATTGCTTTCGTAAACGGCGGCATGATTGCGGCGAAAGCATCAGGGTCGACGTTCAGGTTGCGGATTTGTATCATATCGACAGGATTTTCGCGCAGAAAATCCTTCCAGGCGCCAGCTTCGCTTTCGCTGTCGTTAAAGCCCGGGAAATAAAGCATGTTGAGTGAAATATGCACGCCGTGACTATGCGCATAGGCAATGGATTTTTTCACGTCGTCGAGTGAGTAGCTGCAGCGGTAATAAGCCTGATAGTTTTCCGGTACGGCGCTTATGATGCTGACGCGCATACTGTCAAGCCCTGCGTCGACGATGCGCTTTATGCCGTCCGTATAACCGGCATTGGTATTGATGTTTATCTGTCCTTTGTCGGTTTTTTTGCGGATTTTTTCAATGGCAGGAACGATATTGTCGGCGGCAAGAGACGGCTCGCCTTCGCAGCCCTGACCGAAACTTATGATGGCATCCGGTGCCGTTTCCAGATGATAAATGCCGATTTGGGCGATTTCCTTCGGTGTAGGGCGGAATTTTATGCGGCTCTGCGGCGATGGGCAGCATTCCGCCGGCTGAAGGGAAATACAGCCGAAACAGTTGGCATTGCATACGGGTGAAGTCGGGATACCGGCTTCCCAGCGGCGGTAGAATAAATTCTGCGCTGTACAGCAGTGCCAGGTCAGTGAACAGTTGCCGAGATGTTCCACGAGGCGGTTGTCCGGCAGGTCTTTTTGCACACGTTTGACGAGTTTGTGCAGATTGCGTGTATTGTAATGGACAGGGTCCCATTTGTCATTTTCATCCGTATAAGCGGCGGCGACGTACAGTTCGTCCTTATAAACGACGACGGCCGTATAACCGTACAGCGGCAGCTGGACTGCATCTTCTTCCTTTTTGAATGCCGGCATGTAAAGGCGTGTATAGCCCGCAGGCAGGATAGCGGCAACAGCATTGCCCATAATCGGCATGATTTCGTCTTCGTAGCGCGCCAGCGGCAGTCTGTCCGGCAGGAACATCAAATCGGCAGACTCCGGCAGCGGGATTAAATCATCCGGTGAAAGTTCCACAATTTCCGTTCCTGTGCGGGCAAGTGCCGTAAAGCCTTTCGGCGCATCGAGGATATTGCCGTCTTCATCAGCATAAAGAGCGCGTATTTCAGCCATTTTGAACACCTTCTTCTTGTTTTATTTTTTGTTTCTTTTGTTTTTTCGGATTGTATTTATTCATAGCGACGTCAAGCCCGTCCGTGATGATACATTCTACAGCGGGAATGAGATATTTCACAGCTTCATCAACGGCTTGTTTATCTTCAGCCGGAAAAGGCGCCAATACGTGATTTACAACGCTCCAGCCCGGCAGAGGACGGCCGATGCCGAGACGGACGCGGGCGAAATTTTCACTGCCGAGATGAGCAATTAGTGATTTGATGCCGTTATGACCGCCAGAGCTGCCTTTTTTGCGGATACGGATTGTACCGGCAGGGATATCCATATCATCATGGGCGACGATGACGTCTTCCGGTTCCAGTTTGTACCAGCGCATGAGCGGGCCGACGGCTTCGCCGCTGTTGTTCATGTATGTTTGCGGCTTTACGAGCAGGATTTTTTCACTGCCGATGCGGCCTTCAGCGATTTTGGCGTTGAATTTGTCTTTCCAAAGCGTAATATTTAAATGGTCGGCTAAAGCGTCTACAAGCATAAAACCGACGTTATGACGGGTTTTGGCGTATTCGTTTCCGGGATTGCCAAGACCGACGATTAGTTTCATTAATAAAAAACCTCCAAAATAGTATATGATATTAATATTTTAGCATAAAAGCAAAAATAAAAGCACTAGAGATTTCCAGTGCTTTTATCTGTACACGACAAACGGGAACTTTAAAGTTTTTCCAAAGCCTGTTTATTGAGGACTTTAACTTTGCCGCGCATGAGCTGTACGTAATTTTCATTGGAAAAATATTTCAGCATGCGCGTTACGACTTCGCGCGCCGTGCCCATGAGTTTGGCTATCTGTTCATGCGTCATGTTGATTTCATCCGAGCCGGTGGAGCGGCTTTCGTTTAACAGAAACTCGGCCAGCCGTTTGTCAAAGCTGGTGAAAATCATCTGCTGCATTGCCCAGGTTACGGTGCAGAGACGCTGCGTGGCCAGTTTGTATGTGAGTGCTTCAAGGTGGATATTTTCCTGCATGACGCGGGCAAATGCACACGGCAGTATCTGAATTAACTGGCAGTCAGTCAGTGTGTCAATATAAATATCGAAGGTAATGTCGCGAATGACGCAGGAAGCGGATAAAATGCAGATGTCGCCGGTATTCAAGCGGTAAAGCGTTATTTCCTTGCCCTGTTCAGACAGTGTGTAGACGCGCAGTGTTCCCTGCTTGATGATTAAAATGCCGCTGCAGCCGGCTGATGTATTCTGAATGAGTGAATTTTTCTTTACGGAAAGCAGCGAAGCGTTGTCAATAATCAGCTGCTGCTGGTTTGCAGTCAGTTTGTCCCAAGCGGGAAAATGGGAACTGAGTAATTCGTATTGGTTTTTATTCAGCATATGTTCACCTGGATTTTATATTGAGATTAAAAATTAGAGGCAGTTTATCCGCCAGCTCATACAGCGGCCGGCTGTCTTTTTGGGTCACAGTGAGGACAAGTGCGCCTTCTGTTAGAATGACGGCGTTCATGGCGAAAAAATCGGCCAGTTTATCTTCGACACCGTACTGAATGAATTTCTGCCGATAGATGGACTGCATATGAGCGAAAATCTCCTGGCAGCGGCTGCGGATTAATTCATTGGAAGAAAAAGTTTCCAGTGCGATTAAACTGATGGAGATATTGTCCTTATCCTCACGCGGATTGTCGATATCTTCTTGGATTTTCTGAGCGATGTAGCGCAAATGCTCCTGAAATCCTTCGAGCGGATTGTCATATCGGGATAAAGTATCCTGTATTTCTGTGTATATTTTCTGTGCTGTCAGTTCTAACGATTCGATAGCGAGCTGTTCCTTGCCGTGCGGAAAATAATAATACAGCGAGCCTTTCGGGGCACGGCTTTTTTGCAGAATTTCGCTGATGCCGGTGGCATGATAGCCTTTATTGGCGAATAGAACGGAGGCAGTGTGCAGAAACATTTCTTTCGTGGTGTTTTTCATGAATACAACCTGCCTTTAATTTTCTGCTGTTTTCTTGATGTATTTTTTCGTAACGACGAGGAAGATGCAAAGCGCGATGATTTCCGCTAGAGCGATGACAAGCGCCGTCGGTACGGCTGTAGTACCGCCGCCGATACCGACAATCGGTGCTACGAGACTGCCGGAGATGCTGGAGAAAAATCCCAAAAGAGCGGAAGCACTGCCGGCGACTTTTTTCTGTGTCTGCATGGCAAGCGAAAAGCTGGTGGCAGCGGTGATGGCAAGCGAAGTTTCCGACAACAGCAGAAAGACGATTAAAATATAGATATTCAGGTTAAGGAGAACGCCGATTAAAAACAAAACGCCGAAAAAAACGCCCTGGCATAAGCCGAGAAATAACAGTTTGCCGTCAGCAACGCGGCCCGTTAAGATATTGGTCAGTTTGCCGAAGCACATCATGCCGACGCCGACGAAGGCGAAGACGAAAGAAAACTGCTGCGGGCTGAAGCCGTAGATGCCCTGCAAGATGAACGGCATACCGGAAATGTAGGCGAACAGCGAGCAGAAAATGAAAAATTGAATGGCGCAGAGGCTGGCAAAATAAGGACGGGCGCACAGGCTGAAGAATATTTTCAGCACTTGAGAGAGATTGCCGCGGATACGTTTTTCTTTCGGCAGACTTTCTTTGTATTTACATGCGGAAAGTACGATTATAATCAGGCTGGCAAAAGCTAGAATGACGAAAACGCTTGTCCACGGGAAGAATAAAAGGAGCTGTCCGCCGAGCACCGGCGCTATAATCGGTGCTATACCCTGAATAATCATTACGGTTGACAGAAATTTTGTCAGCATGGTGCCGCTGTAGACATCACTGGCAATGGCACGGCCGATTACGAGTGCGGAAGAGGCAGCAAAACCGCCGATTAGGCGGGCGAAGATGAACAGATGAATAGACGGTGAGAAAATGCAGGCGATAACAGAAATTGTAAAAAAGACTAAGCTGAAGATGAGCGGTTTCTGTCTGCCGTAAATATCGCTTAATGGTCCGGCGATAATCTGTCCGACGGCAAGACCGATGAGCCATGTCGTTATGGTCAGTTGAACCATGGACGGCGTCGTGGTGAAATATGCGGTGATTTCCGGAAACGCCGGCAGATACATATCGGTGGCCAGCGGTCCGATGGAGCAGATTAAGGCTAAAAGCGTAATCAGAAAAGTATTGTTGTTTGTTGTAATCGTCGGTTGATTGATAACTTTATCCATAAATATCCTTCTTTCCTAAAAAAATAAAATCCGATTATAACAATCGGTCTATATAATTATATAGCAAAAAATAAAAGTAAAGTCAATGAGACTTTACTTTTTCTTTGATTTAAATATATTTTTTATCCAGACACTGTTGTCGACTAGATGGATAATCATGAAAACAATCATGATGTAACCGCAGTAAATATGAAAGTTTTTCATCAATCTTCTATCAAATAAAGTCAAATGGAAATCCATGCAGATACCGGTTACGGCAACGATGAAAAAGACAACGGCTAAAACAAAAAATGTAAGGCGCATACGAGATAATTTGTTCATGCCAATCCCTTCTTTCTTCAATAAAATGCAATTTCTTTGAAATAATTATACTACTTTTTCATTAGATGGAGATTAAAAATTTTTTAAAATCGGATTAAGTATTACAAAAATTTCACATGATTTTTATATAAGTATCACATACATGACATAAAATAGACACTGTGTTCATATTTATAAAAGGAGCTGGGTCTTATGTTTAATTTAAAGAAAAGCAAAAAAAGAATGGTGGCTCTGTGCCTCACAGCGGCGCTGAGCGTAGGTTCATTGACTGCTTATGCAGCGACCGAGTACTGGAATGATGCTTCGACAGTACCGGGATACACGACGAAAACGGTAGTATCGCAAAATACTGACTGGGCACAGTGGAAAGCCAACTGGGATAAAGTAAAAGCTAATCATGAACAGGTTGCACTTGTTCCAGGTTCAGATTTTTCCAAACTGAATTTCGGCTGGTACTCCAAAACGAAGGTAAATGATGCTGTAGTGAGAGTTGCCGACAATAAGGAAATGAAAAATGCCAAAGAATTTAAAGGCACTTGTCAGGCAGGCACTGTAATCGGCGGCGTACAGTATTATACGAATAAAGTAACGGCTGACGGTTTTAAACCGAACAGTACATATTACTATCAGGTACAGATAAACGGTCAGTGGCAGGATGTGCATGAATATAAAACGGGCGACCCGCATAACTTCAGCTTTATGTATGTAGGTGACCCGCAGATTGGTGCTTCCAAAGGTCAGGTTCCGTCCGACGGCAGTGAAAAACAGTCCGCCGATATAGCGGCAAGAAACGATGCGTTCAACTGGAATAAAACCATGAACAATGCACTGGCGCAGCATCCGGAAATCAACTTCCTCGTTTCGCCTGGCGACCAGATTAACGAACCGGCCGGCGACGGAGATGCAAACAAACTGCAGCAGCAGGAAGCAGAATATGCAGGTTATCTTTCCGCAACGGCATTCCGCAATCTGCCGCAGGCTGTAGCAATCGGTAACCATGACTGTCTGACTTCCAGCTGGCAGAACCATTTCAACGCCCCGAACATGTTCACGGAAGAAGCCAATCCGACGGCGGCAGGCCACGGCTATTATTATACTTACGGCAGTGCTCTGTTCATCGTTATCAACGCGAACAATTACAATGCGGCAGACCATAAAGCTTTAGTTGAAAAAGCCGTAAAGGCAAATCCGAATGCTAAATGGCGCATTGTCGTAATGCATCAGGATATTTACGGTAGCGGTTTAGACCATTCCGACTCCGACGGTATCATTTTGCGCAATCAGCTGACGCCGATTTTCGATGCCAACGATATCGACGTGGTATTGCAGGGTCATGACCATACGTATGCCCGCACTTATCAGCTTACAAGCAAACCGGGTCAGTATGACAGCTTTGATGAATTCAAAGTGGCAGGTCAGCACGGACAGCATCATAATATCTTAGATGAAAGATTGAAAGCCGATAAAGCGTTCAAGGATTATTACGAATCCCAGAACCGCTGCTACACGATTGCCGATATGAAACAGGGTACGCTCGTAAATCCGGACGGCGTGTTCTACATGACATCGAACTCGGCAACAGGTTCTAAATTCTACAATCTGATTGAACAGAAACAGGATTATGTAGCAGCCCGCAGCCAGACTTGGAGACCGACTTATTCCGTAATCAATATCACGGATGAAAAATTCACTATCAACACATATGATGCTGAAACAGGCACACCGATTGACCAGTCTTACAGCATCGTAAAAAAATAATAAAATCAGCAGATAATAAATAACAATTAACTGCGGCAAAGTTTAATGGCTTTACCGCAGTTTTGTTTTAGAAAACATTTTGAGGAGTTCATTCAGATGATGAAATTAATGAAAAATATCTGGGTCAGAGGGATACTCATCGTTGCCGTTCTGGCGGCGGGCATAGTATTTCTCGAGTCTTATAATCAGGTGGAAAAGCCGGCTTTAATCAGCACTGAGGGACGCACATTTGAAAAGGCGACCGTAATAGAAGTTATAAAGGATAATCTGCAGGAAGACGGCAGCCGCGTCGGCGACCAGGTGGTAATGCTTCAGATGGAAACAGGACCGCAGGCGGGACAGGTTGTAGAGGCCAACAGCCCGAACGGACTTTTATTCGGTACAGTGTGCCGGCCGGGACTGGAGGTAATCACTATTTCCAGCGTAGTAGGACAGCTTGATGTAACGACGGTGTACAATGTGGACCGGTCGATGCCGATTTATATTTTTATCGGAACGTTTCTTGTTCTGCTCTGCGTTATCGGCGGTGAAAAAGGCGTGAAATCGGCAGTGGCGCTGATTTTCAGTTTTATTTGCTTTGTATTTCTGTTTTTCCCGATGATTATGAAGGGAAATTCACCGTTTTTTGCGGCGATTTTAACTTCCAGCATCGTCATAGCGGCTACTATCTGCCTGATTAACGGCTTTACCGTGAAAGCTCTTTCGGCGATTATCTCTACTTTTCTGGGGCTTTTGACAGCGGGGCTTGCCGCGGATATTTTCGGCTATTTCACATCTTTATCGGGCTACAACGTATCCAATATCGAAGCCTTGCTGTTTGTCGGGCAGAATACGCTCATCGACGTCGGTCAGCTTCTGTTTGCCGGCGTGCTGTTTGCCAGTCTGGGCGCCGTGATGGACATTGCAATGGACATCTCTTCCGCCGTGTATGAATTGCATCAGAAAAATCCGCAGCTGACAGGCAGAGAGCTGTTTAAAAGCGGCATGAATGTCGGACGCGATGTAATGGGAACAATGGCGACGACGCTTATTCTGGCATTTTTCGGCGGCTCGCTCGGCGTATGGGTGCTTGACTACGTTTACGATTTACCGTATTTGCAGCTCATAAATTCCAACTCTATCGGCATTGAAATTATGCAGGGCATATCGGGCAGTTTCGGCGTAATTTTTACCGTGCCGATTGTAGCATTTTTTTCAGCATGGCTGCCGCATTATTTGGAGAAAAAAGTGCGTTAGATGATTGCATAAAAATTAATTTAATGATATCATAAACGTAGATAAAGTTCGGTTGAAGAATACGGGAGAGACCGCAAGGCGCCGAAGGTGAAAGAGGCACAAACTCTCAGGCAAAAGGACCGTATTTGGACGATACTCTGGAAAGCATTTTTTGCACCGAAGAAGTCAAATCTTTCAGGTTACAAAGACAGAGCGCATGAAATTTTATTTTCATGCGCTCTTTTTATGTTTTTCAGACGCCTAAATACAAGGAGGCGTAAATAATGAATTTATTGGAAACTTTAGCAAATGTTGACACGCAGGTACAAAAAGCAATCGATATGGAACTTAGCAGACAGCGCAATAAACTGGAAATGATTGCTTCGGAAAATATTGTAAGCAGTGCCGTAATGCAGGCGCAGGGCAGTATTTTGACGAATAAGTACGCTGAAGGCTATCCGGGCAAACGCTACTACGGCGGCTGTGAATATGTCGATATCGTGGAGCAGCTGGCAATCGACCGCGCTAAAGAACTGTTCGGCGCGCAGTACGCCAATGTTCAGCCGCATTCGGGTGCGCAGGCCAATACGGCCGTATTCTTTGCTCTGTTAAATCCCGGTGATACCGTGTTGGGCATGAATTTGACGGACGGCGGTCATCTGACGCACGGTAGTCCCGTTAATATTTCCGGTAAATATTTTAAAATCGTTCCGTACGGCGTGGATAAGGAAACGGAACGGATTGATTACGATGAGCTTGAAAAATTGGCCAAGCAGCATAAGCCGAAACTGATTATCGGCGGCGCCAGCGCCTATTCCCGCATAATTGATTTTGCCCGCATGGCGCAGATTGCCAAAGCGGTCGGTGCGTATTTCATGGTGGATATGGCGCATATTGCAGGGCTCGTCGCAGCGGGACTGCATCCTAATCCTGTACCGTATGCCGACGTGGTGACGACGACGACGCATAAGACGCTTCGCGGTCCGCGCGGCGGTCTGATTTTGTGCAAAGATGCCGAATTCGGCAAACAGTTCAACAAGGCGATTTTCCCGGGCATTCAGGGCGGGCCGTTAATGCACATTGTAGCGGCAAAAGCTGTAGCTTTTAAAGAAGCACTGAGCGAAGACTTTAAAACGTATCAGCAGCAGGTCGTAAAAAATGCGGCGGCATTGGCTGATGAACTCATGCAGAAGGGCTTTCGGATTGTATCGGGCGGCACGGATAATCATTTAATGCTCGTTGATTTGCGCTCTAAAAATATCACAGGCAAGGAAGCGCAGAATTTGCTCGATGATATCGGTATCACGGCCAATAAGAATACAATTCCGTTTGAACCGCTCAGCCCGTTCGTGACAAGCGGTATTCGTCTCGGCACACCGGCGCTTACGACGAGAGGCTTGAAAGAAGCGGATATTCGTCAGGTGGCCGATATTATTGCTGAAGTTATTGAAAAGCGCGATGATGAAACGGTGATTGCCCGGGCCAAAGAGAAAGTGGCCGATATCTGCAAGCGATTTCCGTTGTATTGAAGATGATAAATAAATTTAAAAGAAAGGAAAAACTATTGAAAATATTATATAATATTTTTAGTAGTAGAAATAAAAATGGAATTACTGAGAACACCTTTATATGAAGAACATGTTAAATGCGGCGGCAAGATGGTGCCGTTTGCCGGTTATGAACTGCCGGTGCAGTATGCTACGGGTGTAATCCGTGAACATATGGCAGTCCGCACGGCCTGCGGGATTTTTGACGTTTCGCATATGGGCGAAATCATCTGCTCAGGTGAGGACGCGCTGGCCAATATCAATATGCTGCTCACGAACAACTACACGGATTTGCAGGATAATCATGCGCGCTACAGTCCGATGTGCAACGAAAACGGCGGCGTTGTCGACGATTTAATTGTATACAAAAAACAGGATAACGAATATTTCATTGTAGTGAATGCAGCTAATAAGGATAAAGATTTCAACTGGATGAAAGACCATGCGTTCGGCAAGGTGGAATTTAAAGACGTTTCGGCTGAATATGCGCAGATAGCGCTTCAAGGACCAAACAGTGAAACTGTGCTGGCGCATTTGACGAAAGACATTCCGGCAAAATACTATACCTGTATTTTCGGAGCAAAAATAGATGATATTGACTGCATTATTTCCCGCACCGGTTACACAGGTGAAGACGGTTTTGAAATTTACGTGGAAAGCCGTTACGCTGCGGCAATCTGGAATATGCTGCTGGAAAATGGCAGGGAGGAAGGCTTAATTCCGTGCGGACTTGGGGCGCGTGATACGCTCCGTTTGGAAGCTGCCATGCCGCTGTATGGCCATGAAATGAATGATGAAATTTCCCCGAAAGAAGCGGGGCTCGGTATTTTTGTCAAAATGGATAAAGAGGATTTTATCGGTAAAAAGGCACTGGAAGAAAAAGGTGTACCAAAAAGACGCCGCGTAGGGCTTAAAGTTACAGGCCGTGGCATTATCCGTGAAGCGCAGGATGTATTTGTAGACGATAAGAAAATCGGCGTAACGACTTCCGGCACGCATTGTCCGTATTTAAAACAGGCTGTGGCATTGGCACTTGTCGATACGGATTATAAAGATATCGGCACGAAAGTACAGGTCAATGTACGCGGCCGCATGGTAGATGCGGAAGTTATCAAACTGCCGTTTTATAAAAGAAGTAAATAATACCCGTTGTGCTAGTAAAATATCGAGCCTTTAGCCAGCAGTATAATAGTTTATATTCGTTCGATGTTGTCACTTAACCTCACTAAATATAAACTATTATACTGCTTTGAGAAATCAACTAGCACAATAAATAAATAATATAAATTTTTAGGAGGATATAAAAATGAATTTCCCAGAAGAATTAATGTATGTAAAATCGCATGAATGGATTAAAAATAACGGAGACGGAACGTATTTAATCGGTATTACGGATTATGCGCAGGATGCGCTCGGTGATTTGGTATTCGTTAATCTGCCGGAAGAAGGCGACAGCGTGGAAAAAGGCGAAACTTTTGCTGATGTGGAATCGGTAAAAGCTGTTTCCGACGTATTTTCTCCTGTTACAGCCGTAATTGAAGCCGTAAATGAAGAACTGGCCGACGACCCGGCGCAGATTAACAGCGACCCGTACGGTGCATGGTTTATAAAAGTCAATAATCTGACGGACCACGAAGACCTTTTAAGTGCGAAGGAATATGAAGAATTTATAGCTACACTTGATTAATTTAAATAGTAATTTAAATCTTGAGGTGATGGCATGGGAACTTATATACCGAACAGCGAGCAGGAAAAGCAGGAACTGTTAAATGCCTGCGGTTTTGAAAATTATGCGGCGATGTTCGCTGATATACCGGAAAGTGTATTGTTAAAAGACGGGCTTAATCTGCCGGAAGGTATGGCGGAACTTTCCGTAAAACGCCGAATGGAGGATTTAGCCGGACAAAATAAAGTATATCGTCATATTTTCCGCGGCGCAGGCGCATATAACCATTACATTCCGTCTGCTGTAAAAGCGATTACGAGTAAAGAAGAATTCGTTACGGCGTATACACCGTATCAGGCGGAAATAAGTCAGGGCATTTTGCAGGCGGTGTTTGAATTTCAGACCATGATTTGCGAACTTACCGGCATGGATGTGGCAAATGCCTCCGTATATGACGGGGCAACGGCGGCAGCAGAGGCGGTGGCAATGTGCCATGAGAGAAAACGCGCCAATACCGTTTACGTAGCTCAGACGGTTAATCCGCAGGTCATAGAAGTAATAAAAACATACTGTTTCGGCAAGGACATCGAAGTGAAAATTGTACCGGTAAAAGACGGCGCAACGGACATGGAAGCACTGAAACAAATGATAGATAAGGAAGCAAGCTGCTTCTACCTGCAACAGCCGAACTATTACGGCAATATCGAAGATGCAAAAGCTCTGGGCGAAATAGCGCACAGTGTGAAGGCGAAATTCATCATGGGCGTAAATCCGATTGCCGCAGCTGTATTGCAGACGCCGATGGAAGCAGGAGCTGATATCGCCGTAGGTGAAGGACAGCCGCTCGGTTTGCCGCTCGGTTTCGGCGGACCGTATCTCGGTTTTATGGCTACGACGAATAAGATGATGCGCAAACTGCCGGGACGACTGGTGGGGCAGACGGTTGACGTGGACGGCAAACGGGCGTTCGTGCTGACGCTTCAGGCGCGTGAACAGCATATCCGCCGCGAAAAAGCCAGCTCCAATGTATGTTCTAATCAGCAGCTGTGCGCATTGACGGCTTCTGTTTATATGGCGACTATGGGAACGGACGGCTTGCAGGAAGCAGCAAAACAGTGCGCAGCCAAAGCGCACTATCTGGCGGCTAAATTGCAGGAAGCAGGACTGAGTTTAAAATACAATCAGGAATATTTCCATGAATTCGTAACCGTTGCTGACAAAAAAGCACAGGATATATTGGCCAAATTGGATGAAAACGGTATTTTAGGCGGTCTTATGCTGAACGAACGCGAAATTTTGTGGTGCGCAACGGAAATGAATACGAAGGAAGAAATTGACGCATTGGCGGCATTGGTGAAAGAGGTGTGAATATGGAACTGATTTTTGAAAAGAGTACGAAAGGTCATAAATGCACAATATTATCACCTTGCGACGTGCCGGAAGTGGAAATCAAATCTAAACGCAATATTGCACTGCATTTGCCGGAGTTGTCGGAAAATGAACTGAGCCGCCATTACACGGAACTGGCGGAAAACGCGCATGGTGTAAACAACGGTTTTTATCCGCTCGGTTCGTGCACGATGAAATACAATCCGAAAATAGATGAAGAAGTGGCTGGCTTTGCCGGTTTCAAGGATATCCATCCGCTTCAGCCAGAGCAAAGCGTACAGGGCGCATTAAAGGCGATATCTCTAGCCAATGAATATTTAAACGAAATCACCGGCATGGATGCGATGACTTTCCAGCCGGCAGCAGGCGCACACGGTGAATTTTCCGGTCTTCTGCTGATAAAAGCGTATCACAGAAGCCGCAATGACGATAAACGCAGAAAGATAATCGTGCCTGACTCGGCGCATGGTACTAATCCGGCAAGCGCGGCCATGGCCGATTATGAAGTCGTATCCATTCCGTCATCATCTGACGGCTGCGTCGATTTGGAAGCATTGAAATCCGTTCTTGATGATGAAGTGGCAGGGCTTATGCTCACCAATCCGAATACAGTCGGCATTTTCGATAAAAATATTCTGGAGATAACGCGTCTTGTGCATGAAGCCGGCGGTCTGTGCTATTATGACGGTGCAAACTTAAATGCCGTAATGGGCTGGGTTCGTCCGGGCGACATGGGCTTTGACGTCGTTCATCTCAATCTGCATAAGACTTTTGCCACACCGCACGGCGGCGGCGGACCGGGCAGCGGTCCTATCGGCTGTAAAAAGTTTTTGGCGGAATTTCTGCCGGGTTATAAAGTAACGGAGCAGGACGGAAAATTGTCGCTGCAGCGGTACGAACATTCTTATGGCATGGTTAAGGAGTTCTACGGTCATTTTCTTGTTGTACTAAAAGCTTTGACATACATCATGACATTGGGCAAAGAAGGCATACGCGACGCTTCGGCCAATGCCGTACTCAATGCCAACTACATGAAACAGCAGCTCAGCGATACTTTCGATATGGCCTATGACGGTATCTGCATGCACGAATTTGTCATGACGCTGGAAAAACTGAAGCACGAATACAATGTTTCGGCGCTTGACGTGGCAAAGGCAATGCTCGATTACGGTATCCATCCGCCGACAATGTATTTCCCGCTTATTGTACATGAAGCCTTAATGGTGGAACCGACGGAAACGGAAAGCAAGACGGAAATTGACAAGGCTGTCGCTATTTATAAGGAAATTTACCAAACGGCCGTAAACAATCCGGAAATAATGCACGATATGCCGATGAATACGCCGGTCCGCAGACTGGATGAAGTGCTGGCGGCGCGCAAACCTGTTTTGCGCTATGAGTTTAGCAATGATAAATAAGATAAAAATTTACGATAATGTTGCATTAAATCCATATCATAATTTGGCAATAGAAGAATATCTGACGATGCACGTAGATGACAGCGAACTGATTGTGTATCTGTGGCAGAATGAGCACACGATTGTCATAGGGCGCAATCAGAACGTATGGCAGGAATGCAAAGTCAGTGAATTTGAGAGGGACGGCGGCAGAATTGTCCGCCGTCTTTCCGGTGGCGGGGCCGTATATCACGATTTAGGCAACCTGAATTTTACTTTTTGCGTAAAAAAAGCGGATTATGATGTGGAGCGGCAGCTGGAAGTGATACTTACGGCCGTACGGCTGCTGGGCATAAATGCACAAAAGACGGGAAGAAACGATATTACCATTGAAGGCAGAAAATTTTCCGGCAATGCTTTTTATAAAAAAGGACAGTACTGTTATCATCACGGAACACTGCTTTTAGATGCCGATACGGAAAAAATGGTGCGCTATCTCAATGTGGATACAGCCAAATTGCAGTCTAAGGGCGTGTCGTCCGTCAAGGCGAGAGTTACGAATTTAAAAAATTATTGTGCAGATATAAATCGAAGTTTAGTTGCAGAGAAGATAAGAACGGCTTTAAAAAATGTATATAAATGTGATATAGGGATAATAAAGGATACGGACTTGAATGAGGATGAAATCGTACGGCTCGAGCATAAATTCAGAGTATGGGACTGGATTTTCGGCAGAAAAATACCGTTTACTAATAAAATCAGCAGACGGTTTGTCTGGGGCAATATGGATATGCACATCGCCGTAGATGAAGGCAGGATAAAAGATATAGAAATTTATTCCGACATGCTGGAGCAGGATTTCATTCCAGAATTAAAAAATGTATTGAAAGACTGCCGTTATGATAAGACGATAATTACGGAAAAAATAAAGAAATTACAGAGAGAAGATTTATCGCGGCAGCAAATGCAGGATATAATCGAGTTAATAGAAGAAAAATTATAAGCAGGAGGTGCAAAATGGAAAAATTTGATTTGGCAATTATCGGAGCAGGTCCTGCCGGTTATGAAGCGGCTGATTTTGCGGCAAGACACGGCTTAAAAACAGTTTTAATTGAAAAGAACAGCCTCGGGGGAACGTGTCTGAACAGCGGCTGCATACCGACAAAGACGCTGCTGCATACGGCGGAGATGTATCATGAAGTAACAACACAGGCGGAAAAAATTGGTTTGAGTTACAGTGATTTTTCGGTTGATATGATGAAAATGCAGCAGCGCAAGGATGAGGTATTATGTACATTGCGCGACGGTATCGGCAAACTAATGAAGATGCGCAAAGTGACGGTACTTAAAGGAACGGGTGCAATTATAGGACAAAACCGGATAAGTGTGGCGGATGAAACGCAGAAACAGGTTATTGAAGCGGACAAAATCCTCATTGCGACCGGTTCTGTTCCTGCCGTGCCGCCGATTCAAGGCGCGCAGTATGCCGTAACGAGTGATGAACTGTTAAACAGTGCTAAAGCATATGAAAGTCTCGTCATTATTGGCGGCGGTGTTATCGGTATTGAATTTGCTTCGCTGTATACGGCACTGGGCAAAAAAGTAATCATCATTGAAGCATTGGATAAAATTCTGGCGAATATGGACAAGGAATTTGCCCAAAGCTTGAAAATGCTGCTGACAAAACGCGGTGCGCAGATACATGTGAAATCGACTGTAACGAAAATCGAACAGCAGGCAGGAAAATACATTTGTCATTATACGGAAAAAGACAAGGCACAAAGTGCAGAAGCAGAATGTGTTCTGATGGCGGTCGGCCGCCGTCCGTACAGTGCCAATCTGTTCGGCGAAGAATTTACGGTGGAAACGGACCGAAGCCGGATAAAAGTTGATGAAAATTACCAGACTTCCGTACCGAACATATATGCGGCAGGCGATGTAATCGGCGGCGTTCAGCTGGCGCATACGGCAACGGCGGAAGCGATAAATGCAATCTGCCATATGCTGGGCAAAGAGCCCGTTTATGATACAGCTTTAATTCCAAGCTGTGTGTATACGAGTCCGGAAATCGCCAGCGTCGGCATGACGGCTGATGAAGCGAAAAAAGCGGGTGTAAAAGTGATTGCGCTGAAATATCCGATGGGAGCAAACGGCAAAACAGTGCTTTCCTTGCAGGAACGCAGTTTTATTAAAGTAATTGCTGAAGCGGAAACGAAAAGAGTGCTTGGAGCGCAGATGATGTGTGCAAGAGCAACCGATATGATAAGTCAGTTCACACAGGCGATAGCCAATAAACTGACGCTTGAGGATATGGGCAAAGTGATTTATCCGCACCCGACGTTTAGTGAAGCTATCGGCAAGACGCTAGAATAGTAAATAAAAAGACTATGACACATTTAAATGTCATAGTCTTTTTTTATAAATTTCTATTTATCGATTTCTTTGCTTGTTAAAGAAATCGAAATAAAGAAAGCGCCAGTGCGGCACAATATAAGATAAAAAGATTTAATTTCTTAATTTATCTTCATATTGCGCCGAGCAATTTTTCTTTGCTGGCACAAAGAAAAGTTGCCGAA